>Ga0099824_1006185_pt1 | contig 16563 bp, 6 predicted proteins | sample SiratrowhiteBW_FD_76837 | JGI IMG/M metagenome (GOLD analysis project Ga0099824, IMG submission 76837) | Root nodule microbial communities of legume samples collected from California, USA - Siratro white BW | ecosystem: Host-associated > Plants > Roots > Nodule | place: USA: California...
AAAAAATAAAAAAAAAAAAAAAAAAAAGAGAGTAAGTGCATAAGTTCTTTCCTTCAGCAGTATTAGTTCAATTAAAGTAAATACTAACATGACATATGTTTGCTTAAACAACAAACCTTCACAGCAAACATGGGACAGGCGTGCGAATACAATTTCCCTCGAGCGAACTAAGATAAATTCAATTCAAATATTGACCTCAAAATATCTTAATCAAGCAAAGTTACCTTGTTCAACTTTTCTTTATAATCAAGTAAGTTTAACCATTTAAGTCTAAAGTTTAAAAAAAAAATAGTTTTTTAAAAGAAATTAACTCATCTTATTCAACTGTTGAATGGCACCCAAACGAAAAGTGATTATCAGAATCTTACGAAAAGGACTAACATCTTTTTACGTAGTGAGATAAAAATTCAGAATTAGAATTAAATATAAAATTTCTAACTAATATTAGGAAATGCACATGCTAATTTGTATTAAATGTGTATTGAATCCGTATAAAAATAGTAACAGACTAGAAAAACAACTGAATTAGTTATTATATTGATTTTCATTTGTAAAGCTTAAAATTGAATGTATTTTATTTATTTATTTATTATGAAAGTAGAATAGAGTGTATTTTTCTTCTTTCTTTATTATGAAAGTAGTTAATATTATTTTATATTTGATGTTGATGATTTAAGTCATTCTTAATGACTACACATTGTGACACCTTTATAAAATAGGACTTTAGATGAGGTAGGAAAGACTATTATTGCTTCAAAGATTGTCTATAACAGTAGACGAACATAGTTTACAGATTATAAAAATTGATAAGTAATTTTCATCAAATACAATACTCTTTTCTTTATCTTTTGAAAGTTACAAGATGTTAATAAGATTGTGAAGTTGTAAAAGAATTATTTCCTCCAAAATTTCATCAAAAATCAAGTCAGAGAGACCCATCAAGTATAATAAATTAATGTCATCTTTATTCCCCTTTGATCAAAGTTTCTGAGACAACTTGGCCCATACGTCTAAGGTAGCATTGCACGAAGGTAGTAGAATATTAAATTCCCTGTGATTCCTAACCAGAAACTTGCACAAGATTGTAGTTACAGGAACTTCATTCTTCTAGTATTATTTTGTTTTTAGTGCTAGTACAAAAGTAGTATATGTCCATGTGTATAAGCCTTCTACACAATCTACACGGTGTTTTGTCGTGTAACCAAAAATCCTCACCCTGGCTGCTATCGCTTTTTCGATGAATGCGAAGCTTCAGTGCCTACACTTTTTCCCAGAAGAACCAATTCTACTAGGGCTTTTTTCTTCCTTTTTAAGCCACAACAAAATAGCAGAACGCAACAAGCACTAAGAAGAAAAGGACAACACAAGCAGGCATTACTGAAACCAGACCACTATGTTCTCCAAATAAAAGGAAGAATATACAGCAGATCCATACAAAGCAGAAAAAAGGTATTAAGCAATCAGACAAAGTTTTCTAGTTTCAAGGTCAACGCATGAGTTATAATCATGTAGCAAACAACACATAGATAACTTTACTCTTAAGTCCGTCGTTCTCATTAACCCGTTTTCGTCAACTTTACAATCCTCAGAGTAGAAAAACGAAAACAAAGCTTAGAGTAGTAAAGAGGGTGTAGGCGTGTTAACCAAAAACAACGATAAACTAAACAACTTCAAGATTGTCCAGCTCCAACATACCAATAATAAAATTTAACGCTTTCAAATTATCCATAGATAATAGAGGCCAGCCAAAGGCATACTACAAAGTAAGCTAGAGCAAACTAATTAACCTTGTAAAACCAAGGAACAACAAAACCCTAAAGATTAATTAGTTTCAAATTGAAAAACCAAACCAAAGTTGTGAAGAGGCAGATCCAACGACCTGACTACACATACAACTAATATCAGAAACAGACAAACTAAGCATTTTGCATCCTGATTGCAAAAGAATTAAGAAGCTCTTGGTACTGAAAAACATCTTCAATGATGCAATTCTCTGCATGATTCGTCATGGTTTGTTCATTACCCAGAGCCATACCCTGCAAGCTATCAAACCCATCAAAGCTGTCAAATTTCTGCATGGGAAAACCCTGATGATCAAAAGAAACACCGAAACTCTCGTTCTTCTGAAACCCTTTCTTCGTGTCATCATGGCATTGCACGGTGGAAACAAGTGTTGATTCAGAAATAAGTGAAGGAAGAACGGACTCCTGAGGGTTTCGAAAACTCTCCATTTTTGGCAAACTCTCGCACTTATTAGGCTTCGTTTTGGGCAAGAACTTGTTAACTATCTCTTCCAACAATCCCGAATCCGAAGACTCTCGAGAGAAAAATCCAGACCCGCTATCATCATCACCTTTTTCTGTGAAATTAGTTCCACATAGGGTGTTCACATTAACAGATGAAGAGCCTTCAAAAGGATAATTCAACGAATAACTAGTAATAAGAGGTGACGAAGAAGAAGAAACCGTGGGTAACGATGAAAAAGTAGAAGCACCCTTGTTGTAGAACTGGTCGTGGAAGTTTTGGGTGGAAGAAGAAAGCAAAGAAGGGTTGTTTGAGGAGGAGTTAATGAGGTCGCGAAGGAGAAGCATGTTGAGTGAGGAAGAAGGGTTTCGCGGGTTGGAAAAGGAAAAGTCAACGGCGTTGCGGTGGTCAAAGAAGGTGGCGGAACCGGTTGAGTGGCGACTACGGTGGCTGGTGAAGGGTAGTGACGGAGAGTGTTTGGTGAAGTTGTTATTAGTAAAAGAATGAAAGAAGTGTTCGGTGGTGGCTGGAGAAGCTTGCGGAGAAGTTGGGTACACGAAGTTCGTGCGTGCCTTGAGACCGCGCATGGCTCTGGCGGCGCAGTCGTAGGCGCAGGCGGCTTCCTCCGCGGTATCAAAGGTTCCCAGCCACCGTCGCTCCTTCGACTGAGGGTCTCTAATCTCGGCGGCGTAGCGTCCCCACGGCCTGCGCCTGACGCCACGATACCTCATGGCTCCGCCGCCGTCTTCTCTTAAAGCTCTCTTGTTAACTGCGGTGGACCGTTTAGGGTTTTCAGCGACAGATGACTCTTTCGGGTCGGGTCCGAGAATCGGAGCCACACCGTTGAGACGCCTCATTGCTTCTTCCATGATTTTTTTTTGAAAAATGTTGAAAATAGTACTAATGATAGTAGAATCTTTTTGTGAAGGGAGAAAGAGGGGTTTTGGTTTGATGCTGCCTTGAATTCGGTGCGTTTTGGTCTTATTTATAGAGGTTGTGCTTGAAGAGTTATTGCACACGGCAACATGGGGAAGTAGATGAAGTTTTTTTCATCTTTTTTAAATTTCTTGTTGGGATATTGGGAAAGTGATTGATTTAATCATGCATGTCTAAACACAAGACTCTAGATAAAAGAGAAGCAAGACAAAAAAATAATGAGACAAATCTAGAAATACCTGATTTTTCATTCCTTTTTTTTCAAGATTATTGGTATATTATTTGCTGATGCCCCATTTCACCGACTAGTTTAAACAAAAATAGTGATTAAGTAAAGTAATTAATGTATTTGGACATGCTTTTATAATGAGCTACTTTAAATTAAGTATGTGTATTAAATAATATTTAGTTATTTGCTCTTGTATATAACCTTTGGATTTGCTTATAAATTACAAAGTAACATTACTTATAAGAGCCACATCATCCCTGACCTACATTTGACGAGTTTATAAATTTATTTTTTGTTTTTGTTTTTTTATCACTTAATTAGCCTATAACAGTTACATCATATCTTATTTGTACGTAAAAAAATCGCATTATATTTTAGAATATAATCAAAATTTTAACAACTTTCACTTGGTTATATATTATAACAAGTATTTTGTTCATTTTAGGATAAAGATATTTTTTCAAAAATTGAAAATTAGTAAAATTTAATACAGTTAGACGATTTCCTTAATTTGTATGCTATTAGTTTTTTTTTTCTTATGACAAAGTTATATTAACTGAATTCAATTAAAATTGTAACAAAAAATTAGTATACATTTTAAGTGAATTAAAATTCAAAAACATCTATAATCATATTCTTTTGTCTCAAGTATTTTCCAGCTACATATTATAATGAATAGTGTATCATCTCATTCATATATGAACGATCTCTCTTAACTAGAATTCGTTCCTCAAGCAACTAATGATTATGTTCTATCATCATTTATTAATCCATTTTTCAACAAATAACATTTTTTTACTCTACCTTTAATACTTATTTGTTTTAACAACGACCATATCATATCGTTTCAAGGATTAATCATCTTGTTTATTATGTAATTTTTTTATCAGTAATAAAAAATTTTAATAAAAGAAAAAGAAATAAGGTTGTCACAACTTTTCTATAAAAGAAAAAATAAATCGGTACAAAATAAGGTTGTCACAACTTTTATAAAAAAAAAATAAATCGGTACAAATATATAGATCCGTTTAATTTTAACAAGACAATATTCTCATTTTTCGAATTGGTATTTTCAGCTAATGATTTATTTTAGTGTGATAATTAAGAGTACATGAAAAGACATAAATTATAATACATTGTAAGTATCCAAATTACTTAAAACCTCATAAGTTATAGTATGGAAAGTCCAATATTAATATAGGTGGATAGCAAAAGAGACTAAAATATATAAAAAAAAAATTACATGTATATTCATAATAAACAAAGAATTGATGAAATATTGTATATATGTAATTTATACTATTTGGTGTGAGGTAATATTGTTAGAATATGTTTTGTAAGTAGGCATCGATTAGAAGAGAATAAGTATATAGATGACCTGCTATAATAACTGAATTAGCTGAACAACAAATTTGTTGTGAGGTTAAAGCAGCTAATAAGATTGGGGGAGAAAAGTCAACATAAAACACTATAGTAGGTTTTGGGTTTGGAACACAATACAATAGTTTTCATAAAATCATTGATTGAGTATATATTAATTTTATTTATTAGTATTTTTTTACAAAAGGGTTGAAATACCCTAAATATTCCTTATATTATTTCTTTTTACTGATAAAAAGATAAAAAAGTATATACAAAAATAGTGCACTGTATAATATATGTCTTTTATGAATATCTATAATCTAAATTAAGTTAATAAATCCCTACAGACATTCAACCAACCCGCATGTATATTGTATAGTGTCTTAAAGTAACAATATATGAACCTAAAAGATTAAGATAAGTGTTGTTTGGTCTCCTCCGTGAGAGATATTGTTCTGCTTTTTGTCTTCCAAGAATTTGTTGTTTTTACTTTGTTTAAGTATATGATTTCCTCCATATGATTCAAACTTACTCCATGTATTTGTGCATGATTTTACAAGTTCAATTGTATAATATTATACATCTCCTGCTATTTAATGGCGTATAAAAAGATTTCATCTTATGTAATCCTGAATAGTCTAAGTAACCAATTTTTGTGAGTTTTGTTATTCCCTTATATCTCTCCCAGACAGATTTCACCAATGTAGTCAACTGGCAACAAGCCTGCAGTTTGTAAACAAAATGAAGACAAACAGCTTGTTCTACTTTTAGGATTAGATTTGACAAATATGTAAATAAGAAAAAAAAAATCAAAAATTCCATCTTTACTATTGCAAATCATATCTTTGAGTTGGTTCAATCAAAATTAACATAAAGGAAAATTACACATCTAACCTAAGAGGATATATTTTCCATAATAAATTGAATACATGATTTTGAATATAAGTACTCGTGAGAATATGAAAAATGTAACTTTGATTTATTTTATTGATGGTCCATTTTCATACTTTTAATTGTATTGGTCTGATCATTTCCAAAATGCTTCAATATCTTTGAACATGCCAAGGGCTTTCCTCCATAAACATCAATCAAGTTGCAACAGAACGTCAATTCGCACTTTATTGTTCATTGAGGATAAAAAAAAAATTGTTGCGGATTGACTTAGACAAAGTAGATTACAAGATTAAATTATTGTTCACTGTGGATAAAAAAAAAATTTACCAGTAAAAATAGAAACAGTGTGTTAAAAACTCTGAGGCTATAGGCATCACTTTTCATACATATTTAAAAGTTTAACGTTATGTCTCCTTTCACCCAGTCAATGTTTTTATTATTTTGAAGGTAATGTGTGGTTAATAATAGAGTACAGGAAATTACCTGCAAGAGTAAGGAGCAACCCTGCATAATGTGCATGCATGACACAGAATGATAATTTGTTTTTTGTCTGTCCTTGATCGCATTATACAGTGTTCTATGAAGCAGGCATGAATGTGTAGCTTTCTTAGAGATCTCACTTTTCAAAACAACATTACTAACCTTTATACCCACTGAACTTTTGGCATCTCTATTTTAATTACTAGGCCTAGTTACCCCGGACCACCATCGTCCTACAACTGAAGACTTTTGAAAGGCCACTATACCCAACCCCACTTGTGCCATTCTGTTCCTAGTTGAATCACCCAAATCAAGATGCATATATACTGTTTAATCACCATAATCCAAATTAATTAACTTATCATATTCAAATTATTCTTAAGGACTGACTCAGTTCAATTAAACTATTAATACTCCTTAATTTGAGTCATATTATTCGTCATTTCTTAAGGCCATGGATATTGAGAAAACATCGTACATATTATTTATACAACTGTTATGAAAATATTCGCGTTATAATTATTATTTTTAATTAATATTTAGGTAAAATACTAATGAATGGTGATGTTGCTATAAAAAAATATTTAGTTTAAAATAAAAAATAGTTAATTGGTGAAAAGAAAAGCTGTTGCTTTTATGAATTCTCAGAAAATATTAGTACTACATCTGCTCTTTTTTAAATGTCATTTAAGTTTTTTTTTTAAAAAACTAATAAATACAATAAATGTTCTTTATCTTAATAAAATATTTACAAAATTTTCTATTTTTTATTTTTATATCATAATAACTACATTTATGTAAATAATTAAATATTAGATAAATAGTAAAAATATAAATAATAAAAGGGAAATTGATGTTAACTTTAAAATAACAGTCAATATAAAAAAAATATCGAATATGGAGCACTTGAAGAAAAGAGAGTTGATAGAGTATATAACTTGATTTATATAATAAGGGTCAAGTTTTTCCTTAAAAAAAAAGTACATTTGTTTTCCAGCCAATTCATGAAATAGTCTGTGTAACAATATTTTCTTCTATTTACCTTTCTCTTTTTTATTGTTTATATTATGTCATAATAAAAAAAAAGAGGTAATATAAAAATTAATACTATATAAACTGTTGTTTAGATTATATTGTAAAGACATTATTTCTCTTTTTTGATGGGAGTGACATTTGATTTGGTGGGGACTTGTGCCAGCTATTTAGCACACTTCTCTCAAGTAATAGTTATTGCCTAAAACTGCTAGAAACAATACAATTCTGGGACTAGAGAAGAATGAATCACCTTGCGTTTTTGGGTGGTGTAAACGTTATGATTGGAGATTTTAATGAAGCGGGGAGAAGAAAGCAATTATAGTTTTAGGATCTTCTTCACGTATTTCCCTTCACACTATTAAATGAAAAATCTTCATACCTTGTAAAACACCAAGAACATCCAAAATTTTGAAAACTGGTTTTGAGCCAGCTGTTTAGGAGTAAAATTTTATGGGAAGTTGGAGGTGAAGTGTTAGGATTATTATCGTTTTGAATGATTACAGTGGCGGCGCTCAGAAGTTGTTCCTCCTACTTTGGTTTGTGTTTTTAAGCTTATTTGATGATATGTGTAATGTGAATTTGGTTAATTGGGTGAAAAGAAAAGAAAAGAAAAAGCAAGAATTAAAACATCACATGGAGTTGTCTGATACATGGGGGGTTAGGTCCTGTTGGTAGCTAGAAACTGACATAAACAATATTGTTACTGGTTGTACGTACCATTCGACTCAGGAAGGAAAGGTACATGGCAATTGCCAAGGCTCTACCCACCACACTCAAATTTTGCCCCAAGTTCTTCAACTTATCTCACTAAAATATATCTTCCAACTTACTATTACTATTATTCTTATCCCATTATTGGTATATGTTCTTACTTTAAAGTAAAAGATATCTTCATTTTAATCTTTATATCCATTATTTTAAATTTCCATTGATCCTTATTATAGGAACCTCATATCTATATCAATTAAAAAGTATATTAAAAATAATTTGTGAAAACTAAAAATAAAGTGTTTTTAAATATAAAAAGCAAAAGATATTTTTTTATAATTATGGAGATTAAATGAGAATTAAAGTTTTTGTTTCACCTTATTCAAGTACTAAAAATTATTTGTTAAAAATGTTATTAGATTATATGTTATATATTATATATACTAACCTTTTTTGTTAAATTATTTTAATTTTTTATTAGAGAAATATAATATTTTTTAACATCTAAAATATAGTTAATTTTCATGCATTATTGGTATAGAAATAATTATATTCGGAATGAGTTACGAACCATTATTTGAACGTCTTTTAAAATAAGTATTATAACAGTAAAAATATTCAGAGTACGTGCGATTTAAAATTTGGCAATATTTAATATTTTTGGAAAAATACATATGTAAAAAAATATTATAAAAAAATGCAAGAATTAAAACGACTCTATTTTTTTTTTATCACTAAAAGATAAATTTGAATTGAGAGAAGATTTTCTTTGACATCCGGTGTCAAAATTTGTACTCTCCCACCTAAATTATTGACTAGATGAAGTATATAGTAAGACAAAAGTGGAGTCATTCAAATATTATGCCATATTAATTTTATAAAACAAGATAGTCATATATTAATAATTTACAAACATAAAACAGCTATCAAAATCTATAAACATCATAGGAAGTAATAAAAAAAATACTGTTACACTTATTTATTTAATAATGTACATAACTACGTTCTAAATTAATTAATTATCGAACTAAAAGATTAAGAAAACTATGCATTTATTGTTTCGATAAATAATTGCATAAATTTAATACACTCAACCAAATATATATTAGATTGGTATGTTATCATTTCTCATAACTATTTAACAATTACATTCATAAATTATTGCCCTGGTAGGGTTCATTTAAATTTGCAAAAGTTGTTATTAAAAATTAGCTGCAAGACAATTAAAATATGTTAAATTTTTTAAGTAAAAGCAAATGCATCGTGTTTCATTCAATTTTACTCTTACATTACAATATTATCCTAGATTTGAAGTCTTTAATTAAATTCAGATTATTTAGTTAGTTAATTGTATTTAATATATGATACTCATCAAATTTTTACAACCACTTCATAATTATTATTTTATCTTTTATTCTTTGTCTTTTTTTTATAAATACAAAATTTTATTTTTATAATAACTATAATACCTTTGAAAAATATATTGTTATATAATTGTTATAAGTTGTTAAAATATTATTTTCCATGATAAAATTGGAATGAAAGATATATACAACTCGAGGAGAAAAAAGATTTACATTGAAAAAAGTTACATAATAGGTCACTTAAATCTAAGGAAAAAAGAAAAAGAAAATATATTGACTTACAAAGAAAAGAACAAATATCCTAACCGATAGAACTTATCAATTGAGAAGATCACTATAAAAATATCATGTACTTGTATGAACCACTCGAAAATTAAAAAGAAAAAGAAAAACTTACGAAATTAATTAAAATATAATTCAATCTAATATAAAAAAAAAAAGTTAATGTGTTATTGGAAAAACAATATAGTGATTGTCGGTGCTTGGTATTGTAAAATTATCATCCCTTCTAGTAATCAATTCTGCTAACAATAGCTTCAAATTCATTTGTCATCTTTCGTAAGCGTCCTTATGTTCACAAACTATATAATTACCAGCAAAAGAAGACAAAACAAAAACTATAAAATGACGAAGGAAAGGACCATTTAATGTATAGCTAGCACAAGGTTGTTGCATAATTACGTATAGTTTGGCATTATATACTTGATTATGGATTTGGAAACTAGGTCTGCGTATATCCTTCCCTACAATTAACCACAACCATGCATGCATTTTCATCTTCCTCCATTTACTACCCTTTTCACCTAAATTCTTCCTCCCCCACGAGGAGGAGTAAAAAGTACCCTCAGCCACCCAAGAAGCCCTACCATAGTTTTAATTAATCATATAAATAATGAAACCTAATTGTCTAAAACGGATGCTAATATAACATGCACGATTTCTTATTGATTGAGCCGAAAAGTTTTGTTGTAAAAACGTCTTTTCTGGTTGATATCAAATTTCATGTCGGGTGTAGGTCAGTCTATTTTAATATATCATGATACGTTTAGTTAGAATTATCTTTTGTATAAATCAATGACAAATTATAATTAATAATTTTAATAGGATAATTCTGGAACATCTTTTGGTTAGAAAGTCCTCTGTGTATAATTCGACTCTAGCTAGTAATTAACGGTGACTACGTGAGATTAATATGCGTATTACTAAATTTCTATACAACAGTCCGAAGATTCAAAAAAGTTACTTGAATGAATCACTTAAACTCGAACATAATTTGTTTAGATTGTACACAGGGTAAGTGTTTATCTCTATTTCAATTCATTTTAACACTTCAAATTAAGTGTAGTCTTATTCAACAATCATGATTTTTGTAGTTTTTAATAAATTTTAAGTAATAAAAGAGGAGGGTGATAGCTAAGGATATGGTTTAGATTTCATTGCTAGCATTCCAAAAATAAAAATTAATGAAATCATTGCACTTTTGGCTTTTTGAGTATCCTAATTTATGATTTTAATTTATAAATTCTTATTATGTCCGTTAGACCTCTCAAGTATACAAAGATGTAAGTCTAGTTACTTCTCAAGTTTCAACTTCCTCACTTGAATCCTATATCTACAATTATTGATGAAATCCTTTCTAATGTAGAATTCAATTACGATTACTAACATCACTAGAATTATAACTTTAAGCCCTTTTTGGTGAACAAACTATTTGTTTTTACACAAAACTGATTATTTGTTTTATATAAAAAGACAATTGCAACAATATTTAAAGAGTAATAGCATAATTTACAATGATTTTCATAAGTGAAGACAAGATCTTATCCTTTGAAATGAGATCCCGAAGATGATGTGAGTAGAAAGCTGAAAAGCAAAAAGGATATGTAGATTATGTATGCATGATTTAAATCTGCACCACATGTCACCTCAACTTTGTCTTCAACCTCAATCACGAGCACAGTTGTGGAGACAGAGATGGAGACTCCCTCCTTTTATCCCGTCATTTCAAATACAGTGATAAAAACCTAACTGTCTGTCATCGCAATACAAAATCTTTTTTTTTTGCACAAAAACACTAACAAACAAGAAAGAAAAGTTCAATTAACAAAAAAAGTTTACATAAGTTGTTATTTCATTACTCGGCTATAATTGAAGTTAAAAAAAAAATGAAGTCTTTGTTTCCGAAGAACGTAAAAAATGCGAAATACAATATGTGAAATTACAAAAATCATTAACTTTCTTTCCAAATTAGAACGGACTTGTGAGTAAAGTTTATATATAATCGATTTTGATAAAAGGTATTAAATAATAATAAAATATTAATAATATAATAAATGAAATAAAAAATATAATCGGTGTGTAAATTACTTTTACCAATAATTATATTGTTAAATTTTTATTAATGTATATTCTAAATTATAATAAATAAAATATTAAAATAATAAATAAATTAATTCAATATTTTGATAACATAAATTTTATATTATAAAAATAAATAATTAAAATAAAACACATAATATAATAAATAAACTAATTAATTTAATATTTTATTAATAATTATGTTCTATATTATAACAAACATATGGTTAAAATAATAAACTCAATTAATTAATTGAAATTTTGATTTTTTAAAATTAATTTATTTTAATATATTCTTTTATTAAAACATAACTTATTATTTATTAAAAAAATTACACTAAATTTTCATTTTAATTTAAACTTCTTTTTAACTATAATTTATATTTTTAAATTTATTTTTATATTAATTTAAAAAAATTATAAATTATTTTGTAAATTTATTACCACACAATCAAAACTATCACATTAATCAAATTTACTATAAACTTTCTTCGGTTCTATTGTCTTTAATCTAAATAGGTTCTCTTGTCTTTAATCTAAATAATATTATTTTTCATTATTTTTTTCTCTTATATTTTTGCAACGTTTCCAAACAAAAAGTATGTAAAAAGTTTTAAACAGGTTTGATTAATATGAAAGTATAAAAAATTAAGTTAACTAAGTAATAAAATAATTATCAAAATACTCTTAATTAAAATATAATAAAAATAGTATAAATTAAAATTAAAAGATGACTAATTATAAGTATTATTTTATATACTAGTAGAAAAAACACATACTACAACGGGATATAAATCCAAGCGTATAGCATTTTTTAAATTATACAAAGAGATATTACATCGGTTAACACAAAATCGATGTAATATATCTTATTCTACATCAGTTGTCACTCATAATTTATCTAAAAAATACTGAAAAATAAAAACTTGAAATTTGAAAATTTGAAAATTTTGTTATAGCACTGAAGATATCACATCGGTTGAGTTCTACATTGGTTGTCACTCCTAATTGATGTAATAATACTGAAAAAATAAAAATTCAAAATTTGAAAATTTTGTTATAGCACTAGAGATACTACATCGGTTGGGAGCTCTCAACTAATGTAGTATGTAACCCACATTACTTTGGTTAGGAAATTCCAACCGATGTAATATCTTCCTTGTGGCTTGTGGCTTGCGGCTTTTGGGAAATTTTGGTGAAATTTGGGTTATATACTACATCGGTTGGGAGCTATCAATCAATGTAGTATATGAGTTAAAATTAGATATTTATGATACCCTCACACACAATTTTTTTCTTACGCTTCCTTCTCCTTCACTGAGACCTGTTTGCTTTGTCTTCTCCTTCACTCTTGTGCGTGTCATTGTTACAATCACTCCCCAGTTTCGTTCACTCTTCAAGTTTGGTTTGGAGTACTCCTTAAGTTCACATTTCTTGTTGGTGTTTTGAGTGTCACAGGTTCGCGTTTTGGGTGTCACTGGTTCGCATTTTAGGTGTCTTTGGTTCACGTTTTCAGTTTGCGTTTTGGGTGTCATTGGTTCACGTTTTTTGTTTACGTTTGGGTGCCATTGGTTTGCTTTTCAGTTTCACTCTCACTGGTACGTCGCTTGTTGTTCTTCCCCATATTCCTTTGCTCTCACCGTCTTTGTGGTTTCACTCACTCTATTTTTGTATTCCCTGGTTTAGGTAGATTTCATTTGGGTCAATTTACGTTCATTGATTTTGCTCTCACTATTTCAAGAGGTATGTTTTATGTACCTTTAAAATGTTATATTATATGTATGTTTGTACTCCTTGTTTAGATAGATTTCATTTGGGTCAATTTACATTCACTGATTTTTCTCTCATTATTTCAAGAGGTATGTGTTTCTGTACCTTTGAAATGTTCTATTATTTTTATGTTTGGAATGCTTCTTGTATGCTTGTATCATAGATTTTGGATTTCGAAAATTTTAGGACCAAAAAACTTCAAACGATCATAACTTTCTATAGAGAGCTCTAATTGAGACGCTTCAAAAGTGAAAGTTGCTCAAATTGAAGTAACAAAGCTATTGGCTAATATTCGAAGGGGATTGGGCCTATGGAAATTCCAAAATTCTATCATTTAATGTTATTTTTTTGTTTTTTTGTTATCTTTCACCCAGTTTTTTTATATTGTAGTCTTTTATTTCACATATCTATACTTGCTAGAAAATTCTAAATTTTGTTGTGGTGTTTTCTTGTATCAATTAGAGATTTATCAACCCATTAATTTTTTTAAAATAAGACTTTTTACATCAGTTGTACGCTACAATCGATGTAATAGATGACTTTTTACACCGGTTGAAGCTATAACCGATGTAAAAAGTCTCATATTGCATCTATTCTAGCTCCAACCGATGTAATAAGTCTTGTCTTTTATCCTTTTAAGTGCTTTATTACATCGTTTGTTTTTATAACTGATGTTATAAGTGTATTTTTTACATCAATTAAAAAACCAACGTAAAAGGTCATAACTTTCTACATCACCCGCATTAACGTCGGTTGCGGAACAGCTGTATAAACCCTCGCGGAACATATGTATAAACCCTCCCATAACCAATGTAAAATCATAATTTTCTACTAGTGATAAAATTTAAAATAATATTAAAAGTATTTAAAAGTTAAATATAAAATAATCATGTACATTTTTTCTCACAAAACAATTTTAAAAAAAATTAAAAATATTAAAAAATCATTTTACAAGTTAATTGACTAAATTTAAACATTTAATAAAATTAATTACTAAATATTAAAATAATTTACTTCATAATATATAGAAAATTAGAAAATTTATTTTATTTATTATTATAATATTTTTATGTCAATTATTTATTATGTAATGACCTCTAAACATATATTTACATTAGAAGTGGTAAAAGTGAAAGAAATACTTGAATATTTTATTAATAAACTGAAAAAATGTGTATTTATAAAAGAGGTTAATAGTCAAAGTTTCACTTTCATAAATTCACAATCTCTCTAAACCTCTGTTCCCCTCTTCTATCTCTGTCTTATCTCTAAACGCCTGCTTCCGTCCTTTATCAAATCAACTCTCGGAGTCGACCACTTAACTCGTAGCAGCAATCTAAGCAACACCGCCTAAACAAAAAATTTGTTAGAGTTAGGTTCCTCTCCAAAAATACTCTAAAGTTTTGAGAGTTGTTTCGAAAGAGTATCTGCTCAAATCAGATGGCATTCCAAAAGGGGACTGTGGATGATCTTTTGCATTGAGTAGACTTTGTCAACAATAGACATTTTAAAAAATTTATATATGATTTTTGTAAATATGTTTTAAAATTCAGTTTAGTATGATTGTATATTTTAAAGCATATTAACTATGGATTATAGTAAGATATGTATGTTTATGAAATCTTAACTTTGTTAGTAAAAATCTTATTTTATGCTGTGTTACATATTATATTATAAAAATTGAATATTTTACAATTTTAAAAATCAGGTGAGGATAACCAACGTAATTTCAATATTCAATTATTCAATTTTTTAGTATTTTAATAATTAATTTTATTTTCTGTTTTGATTCATTTTGTTATTTAATAAGTTTTATTGTGCCAAGAACTGTTTTTGTTGAGGATTAGGTTAGAGAGAGAAAACAAAAGTGTTGGGAGAAGGATACAGCCTAGGTTAAGACTCACTTAAAACTTTTCATAAGGAAGTCTTGCAGGAGCATGAATTACGAAATAATGGCTGCAATGCAAAAGCTATAAAAGGCTAAAGCTAGGTCAAACGAAAAGAGAGATCCCTTATCACTCGTTGGGAGATTCTTGGAGCGCCGTTCTTGATCAAGATCATTTCTTTTTCTTTTCTCCTTGTCTTTCATGGCTATTATGCGTAGCTAAACTCTCTTATTATTGGGATTGTATGTAATTTCTCAACTTTGAATGCACTCTTAACGTTACTTGAGATATCATTAAATTCAAGTACTTTTTTTTACGTTTTATTCATAATTTGATCTATCTTAAAATTCAAATTCAAAAAGTGTTTTTCAGTCACAATAAAAATTCTAATATAGATCAAATTATGAATAAAATTTAAAACAAAGTAATTGAATGTAATGATATTAACAATGTTAAGAGTGCATTCAAAGTTGAGAAATTACATCAAATTCCAAGAATAAGAGAGTTTAGCTACGCAGGGTAGGTATGAATACGCAGGGTAGCTATGAAAGATAAAGAGAAAAGAAAAAGAAATGATCTTGATCAAGAACGACACTCCAAGAATCTCGCAACCAGTGATAAGTGATCCTCCTTTCGTTTGACCTAGTTTTAGCCTGTTATAGCTTTCGCTCCTTGCATTTACACTCCTGCAGCTTTGACGCCTTAAAATTAGGGCTTCCTTATGAAAAGTCAAAGTGAGTCTTAGTCCTGTTGTGTTCTTTACTTAAGCATAAAGTCACTTATGCCCCTGCTCCTTCCCTCTGATTCAGCACACTTCTGTTTTCTCTCTCTTCATAACCTAATTATCAACCAAAATCGTTCTTTGTACAATAAAACTTATTAAATAACAAAATTAATCAAAACAGAAAGTAAAATTTAAAATTAAACCAATTTAATGACATAATCAACGTAATTATGCATGAAATTAAACCAATGTAATTTCAATATTCAATTTATTCAATTACTTTTAGTATTTTAATAATTAATTTTATTTTTTAACATTCCATAAATATCTCATCTAATACATGTAGTTAATAATAAATTATATATATATATATATATATATATATATATATTACATTTTTCATATTTTTAAAAAGATAAATACTTCTCTTTATATTATATAAATATTTTCATTACTAATTCACTAAAAGAGTTTATTTAAAAAAAAAAACTTAAAATATACTCTAGTACTTCACTACGGAAAAATCTTATTACAAGTTAAATCATCTACTCATGTGTAATTCATAATCATTAT
>Ga0099824_1006186_pt1 | contig 16562 bp, 12 predicted proteins | sample SiratrowhiteBW_FD_76837 | JGI IMG/M metagenome (GOLD analysis project Ga0099824, IMG submission 76837) | Root nodule microbial communities of legume samples collected from California, USA - Siratro white BW | ecosystem: Host-associated > Plants > Roots > Nodule | place: USA: California...
ATAATTATATATTCATCTATATCTATCTATATTTTTTTTTTTTATATATATATATATATATATATATATATATATTTATATATATATATATATATATATATATATATATATATATATATACATATATATATATATTAGATGGAATACCATCCTTTATATTTTTTATTAATCTTTAACAATTATAAGTCATAAATCAAATTTATTTGAAGAATTAAAATGTAACTCAAATTTTAATGTATATATTTATGAGTCATTTTTATTGTATATTATTAAATTTTTTATTTATATTTAATGTGAAACCTAGACTTTAAATTTTAACTATTTCTCTTTAAAATGTTAATATTTTTCAAACGAAGCATATTTAACTTAGTTCTTCGATACTAACTTTTACTTATACCAAAATTCATCATCATACTTGCCTAAAATTTCCATTAAGAATACTTATAATATAAGGATAATTTTTACATCGTACTTGTTTAAACCGGTAATTCAAATATAGCTTTGTTAAGTTTTTCAAAAAAATTTAATAAGAAAATTTGGTAACAATCATTTCTAAAATTTACACGTAGACTCTCTAGTTATTTTTTAAATAAATTTTAGATCTGCCTTTTTCCATTATTATAATAACCTTCTTAATGTAAAAATGGAGTATAGTATTTAAAAGCTTAAAAGGGTGTTTATGTAATGTTTTTAAATCTTAAGGAGAAGCATGTATAATAAAAGAGGAGGAACAATATAATGCTTTTGATACAAATGGGAGGTTTGTGTAGAACCTAAAAATTGACATTTCAGTGGGATTTTACCTAGTTAGATTCTCAATGGGAAATAGTTCTACCTGAAATAAAAGCAGGAACTTCCTCATGGACAATTTATCGCAATTCGTAATAACTATTTTAAACTACATTTATGCACATCTCATTGAGCCAGCACTCCAATATTCCTCCACCACATGCTTTCATTTAGTTCCTCACTTGTTCTCATACTTTCATTTTTCCAATATCATTAGGCCCACATGCTTAAAAGATTATATCTAAGCTTTGACTAAGCTATTTTTGCCTAACTTAAAATCTTGTTTATTAAATAATGTAATCAAGTGTTCGACCTCAACAGAAGGACGGTTGTATAAAGACCTCAACAGAAGGACGGGGTGCAGCTTGAAACCATGGGAGTGTAGAATGCAACGGTAGTATAAAGGCCCACATTTGATTACTCGGAAAAGTAGTCTTCTACTTTTCACTGCTGTTCCTCTTCTGCATTTACCACTTCTTAAGTATATACTTGTTTTACCTTCAGTTGCTTGAAAGAAAAGATTTCACAGAGGATTTTGTGAAGAAGACCACATTGTTTAAAGGAAAGAAATATTTCATACAATTATACTTTTGAAGCGAATAAGGAACGAGTAATTTATAAACATTTATATCTCAGTTACTATATAACTAAAATTAAAGGTACCAAATAGCACTAGTTCTATAGAACAAATGTCAAATGATACTTTGTATATTAATTATATTCTAACCAATGTAAAAAATTTATAAAATATTAGAAATTTCTACATCAATATAAAATAATATCTTCATAAAATAATATCTTCATATGTGTAACACGTTTTCTTAAATCTTTGTTTATGTATCTACCATTTTCAGGTTCACCCGAATCGACAACGACTCTACAACATATTGATTATTCCAGTAACGCATGGATTTTTTATTCTAAACGTCTCATGATTTTATGAGGAGTAATACCACCTTAAACGACGCTTTATGGACGGATCCCGATAAATACAACCAGCAAGCAGGGAGTAGACCTAACCAAAAAAACACATCTTTTTTCCTAGACTAAGAATTCAATCTATCATATACTCTTATTGACTTCAGCGTCAGAGAGTTTTCTGCAGGTACTCCCTCATTCGGTTCCAACAAACGAGGAAACCAGACCGGATAGAAGACGGGAAGACAACCACATCTCGAATCGGGTAAGAACAATTTATAATATTGAGGGTCGGGTATTATTGGCCAACAATCAAACAAGACGCCCAAGCATACGCGAACAAGTGTCCCGAATGCCAGAGATTCGGACCCGTTTTCAACACGCCCCCTAAATAACTATACCAGACCGTCACGCCTTGGCCTTTCAGCCGATGGGGAGTAGACATATTGGGTCCATTCCCGTTGGCAAAAGGGCAGGTAAAGTTTCTCATAGTGGTAGTTGACCACTTCACCAAATGGATAGAGGCAAAACCTATAGCCACCATCACAGCTCGCTAGGTACAGAATTTCCTTTGGAAGCATATCATATGCCGACATGGACTCCCTCACAGCGTGGTAACAGATAACGGGAAGCAATTCATCGATAGAACTGTTGAACAATTTTTTGAACAGCTCGGGATAAGACACACAGTGACCAGCGTAGAGCATCCTCAAACCAACGGCCAGGCAGAAGCAGCTAATAAGATCATTCCAGGAAAGCTGAAGAAGAAGTTGGGCCAGCTGAAAGGCCTTTGGGCCGAAGAGATTCCAGGAATATTGTGAGGCTATCATTGCACACCCCAATCTTCAACAAAGGAAACTTCATACTGCATTACGTACGGGACCGACGCCATGATTCCAGTAGAACTAAGAGAGCCATCGTGGTGAAGGACACATTTTGACGAACAGAGCAATGACAACAATCTCCTTGCCAGTCTAGACTTAGTCCATGAAGTACGCGAGGATGCCAGAATCCGAGAATAAGCGGCCAAGCTTAGAGCAGCCCGTCGATACAATACTCGGGTGCACGAACGGACATTTCGCAAAGGTGACTTGGTGTGGAGAAAGGTGGGAACGGCTCGACGAAGCCGACAGAAAGGCAAATTGGCCCCAAACTGGGACGGCCCCTTCAGGGTGGTGGATAACCTTCATAATGGCGCATATAAACTTGAAGAGCTGAACGGAAAACTCATTCCCAGGACGTGGAATGCTACCCACTTGAAAATGTATTACAGTTAAAATCGATTTGCGGTACTCTTTCCTTGGACTGATTTTTTTTCCTAAGGAGGGTTTTTGTCAGACAAGGTTTTAACGAGGCCCTAACCAGAATCAATAAAATTACTGTTTGTCTTAAACATTTAGTTCTTTTGAAAGCAAAGGACTAACGTTCATAGCAACATGTTTAGCTAAGAACGCATTGAACGACTTTGTATCGGATGCGTGCCGAACCCAATGCGGCAACTCGAATTCACCATAGACAATGCATTGAACTGCTTAGAGCCAATTGCATATGGGGTAACGTGGTGCAACTGTACCCCGAAAGGCAACACGAAAGTATCACGGTTGCATTATGGGCCTCGTGCCATTTATTGCCACAGGATAAAACGCTTGGGTAAGCACCCGAGAGCAATTCACCTGCTTCGCGATGTCTTTGAAACTTAGAACAGGCAAGACATTGAGCAAAATAATCGAAAACCAACAATTCCACCAACATTCCAAATTACCCAAAATATGCAGCATACATACATAATCATATTAGGCAGAATAAGTTTATAAAATTCATACAGTCGTCCTTGGCAATGTAAAAGATAAAACAAGGTAAAAGAAATCATGGGTCAGGAATAGGATCAGCGGCAAGTACATCATCCTTGTCGATATCAAACAAAGCAGGGTCAATGTCGGGTGCTAGGACAGTCGCTTGCCTTATGGCCTTAAGGAAACCATCCTCGTAAACTTCGACGCAAGCTTGCTCCAACTGAAGCTTCTCGGTGTCTCATTCGGTCTTCCTTTTTGCCATCTCGACCTGTAACTCGACCACTCTGGCCTTTGTCGCCTTCGCAGCCTGCTCAGTCTGACTCGCTTCGATCCCTCGCCGCTAGCACAATTCTCGTAAGCGAAGCAGTTCGAGTTCCTTTTCTGCAAGCACAGAGTCCTTGCCAGCATCTGCCTCCTTCAAAGTAATTACCTCCTGCTCCAAGATCTCCTTGTCCTTCATCAAACTTTCCACTTGTCGTTCTACACTGGCCAACCTGTCTCGAAGTCCAACCTCCCCTTCCGCCACCTGACAATGATGCTGCATTATGGCCAAACACCTAGCCAGCATAACGCTGTCAGCCTCGAAGCACCCGACTCCCCCAACCTTGCCCATCAACTCGACGTCATAAGGGTATACTTGGCTCAAGTCCTTAGCTTGCCTGTTAACCTGCCAATTCGATTGTATACCGAGCGAGGTTACGCTCAAGTGATCCAATCTGACAGGCCCCGACGAGGACATTGGAGCTCGGGTAACCATGTCAGTAGACGGCTGGTTGGTAACCCGCTCAGGGGGGAGAGCCGGCGTTGCCTTCAGAGGATCCCTCTAAGTTTATCACCTCGGGGGCTATTTCTGTGACGGCAGGTCCAGGGATTGTAGTGGCAGAGGTAGGAGAAACTGGTCACGGGAAGGCGAAAGCGCAATATGAACAATGTCTGCAGAGTCGAGAGGACCACGGTCGCTGGGATCCTTCTATAGGGAAGAAGCCTCGTCGGACTCTGATGTCTCATTACGTCTCTTTTTGCCAGCTTGAAGTTCGGCAGCCAAGTCGCAGCGACCATCGACTCGGGCTCAAAGCTTCTTCATGTCAACAGAGTTTCCCATGATTTCTGTAAAGACAAGAAGAGCGTATTAGAAAACACAAAAGCAGTAGAAATCTTAGACATAGGATCACTCATACCTAGAAACAGGGCATCAGGATCTTCGACGAGAGGAAGGTATAGGAGTGCTCTAGTTTGAAGGGGTCGGGGAAGTTGCCGAATGGCATCAATGGCAGTTTTCTCCTCGACAGTAAATTGGTAATCGGGGCGAGGCTGAAACCGCCTCGGCCTCTGCCAGTATAATGGATGGTGAGGAGTATGGTCGGAATGAAAAAGAATCCGCTTTTCAGTGTCCTCGGGGTGACAATGAAGTTTAAAGAATCGAGGCTTAAAGTGTTTATAGGACGAGTTGTAAAGCGTAAAGAGGGGACTACTATGACGGGTGCTCAACGATACCCAACCAACACGCTTACCGAACTTCATCTGGTAGAAGTGGGTGAAAATGTTGATTGAAGACTGAAGACCGAGCTGGTCACAGAGTAACTTAAAACACTTGATGAAAGCCCAACTGTTGGGGTGTAGTTGGCTAGGGGCAATGTTCATCAGCCTTAACATGCTCACCTCAAAGTTGGTCAAGGGAAAGCGCATATCGTATTCCTTAAACATATAGTCATAAACATATATAAAATCATAGCTATTTGGACCCGGTCTCATATACATACGCTCGCGAGTTCTACAGGGGCCGACCAGCGCGTACTCGACGAAGGAGTCTTCACACACAGGATATACAGCAACAAACCGGCCCACCCTATCTCTAGTATTATAGATCGAAGAATGCTTATTTACATCATTATGAACCCATGAATATTCGAGATCAGCTATGGGAGGGGGCTGAGGATTTTTCCTAACCCTTTTTGAAGAACTGGAAGGCCCTGGGTGAGCTGCTTTGGGTTGGGGGCTTTTTCTCTTCCTAGAGCGGTGAATGGGCAAAAGGGGAGCCACTGGTATAGCAGTGGAATGTGGCGTTGGGGAGGGAGTACCCTCTGAGGATTTCTCCTCACCAACAGCAGATGCGGTGCGCTCAGAAGAGTTTCCCTCATCCAAAGGGATAACTTCCCTAGGCAACAAAGTTTCACGAGCACCAGAAGAGTCAGAAAAGGAAGAAGCCATGAGCGTACCTAGAGTAGGAATCTGTTCGCGAAGGAGAGCAACAGAAGATGCGTGCGCCGAGGGAAGTTCGTCCGAGTTGTATTGAAGGTAGCCGAAGATGGCATGCGAAGATGAAAAGGAGAAGTGTAGGCTTCATTTATGGTGACCTATGAAGTTCAACGTAGGTGATGGAGCCACATCGACCAATAAACATGTGGCGCCATCGAGAGGAAGAAGCGAAAACGTCACTTCACAATTATGATGTGTCTTTTCCTATAGGCGCCTCAATAATGATGACCCACAGTCGACCTTTGAAATCGCGCGGGAATTTTGCTGGGTCTTGTTGAGTCTGACACAGACTTAAACATAGTAGGCTTAGCCGGGCCCATTTCGGTAAAACACTTCAATCGAGTTCCACTCGGTTGCTAATACGATGTACTCATTAGAATCATGAACCCGGGGGCTTATGTACCTACCCGGGAATCAGCCCAGGTTCACCCGAACCGACAACGACTCTACCACATATTGATTATTCCAGTAACACATGGATTCCTGATTCTAAACGTCTCATGATTTTATGAGGAGTAATACCACCTTAAAAGACGCTTTATGGACGGATCCCGATAAATACAACCAACAAGCAGGGAGTAGACCTAACCAAAATAACACATCCTTTTTCCTAGACTAAGAACTCAATCTATCATATACTCTTACTGACTTGAGCGTCGGAGAGTCTTCTGCAGGTACTCCCCCATTCGGTTCCAACGAACGAGGGAACCAGACTGAATAGAAGACAGGAAGACGACCACATCTCGAACTGGGTAAGAACAATTTATAAGAATTGTATTAGTAAAAAATATATTAATACAATTTCTTATCTTTGAAACTTATATGATGTTGTCTTATTAAATTAAATTAGATCTCTTAATCTACTTTATCGATTTTATTTCACACTTTCAACAAATAATTAAGATTGTTTCAATTACAATAATAAAATAAAAGTTAAAAAGAATAAAATATTTTTCAAACTATAAATTCGAAAACCTATATATATTCAATAATTGTTAAAACTAAATATATAAATTATTTAAAAATAATTGTTAAAACTTATATATATATATATATATATATATATATATATATATATTTAAATAAAAATCTCAAATGAATAAATTATTCAAAATCTAAATAAAAACAAATCCTAAATTATTTAATATTCTATTTTCCTTTCTTTTTTCCTATAATAAAAAAGTTATTTAGAGAACAATTTTTAGCTATCAAATAAAATGGTTGCTAATTATGACCAAAATAGTCACCAAATTAGATTTTGATTGTTAAATAACTAAAAAATAGAAGTAATGATTGAATTTAGTGACCAATTAAGTAAAGATAATTGATATATAATGACATAGGTCACTAAAACTTTGGTAGCTAGGATTAGATATCAATTATCTTGACTTAAGTGATCACTAAATTCAATCATTACTTCTATTTTTAGTTATTTAGCAATCAAAATCTAATTTGATGACTATTTTGATCATAATTAGCAACTATTTTATTTAATAACTAAAAATTGATCTCTAAATAACTTTTTTTTCTTCTAGTGTCTCCTCACACTACAAAGGACCACTGTATCTCCTCTCCCTTAAATCATAGCTTCCATCTTGTGGCAAATTTATAAATAGTGACTCTCTCTTCCAACTCCGTCGTCTAAAGTTTTTAGTGGAAACAAAAACAGTGTTAGAATTATATTATTTTAAATTTATATTTAAGACTATTATACATGACAACTTCATTTTGTATTTAGTTTAGTGGGAAAGTAGATGTACATGGTTTACAATATTTCAGCCGTCCACATCCATGTTTTGGACAAAGAAAAAAAGGTACAAAATCGACCCATTCATTTGCAGATGTTTTAAAGAATTATCCATCTTTGAAAATTAAAAATAATATTAAATTGAATTTCAAACTATTTTAAACTAATAATAAAATGCTACTTTAAAAAGCAAAAAGTGTGTGAGTGTGAACAAACGTGCAAGTTGATCCTCTTCCCCTAGTTTCGAAAACGCCTACCATACCCTACCTTCCATTCATATGCTTATCACATGCAAGTCCATTTGACTACAAAATATTTATAAATTAACCTGTTTAACCCCATGTTTGTAGGAACAGTCCACGTTCTCATTCTCATCGTTAATTTTACGTCATTGGCCAATTAAACTTTGTTATAAAATAGAAATAAAATAAATTATATGTAACATCAATCAGTATGCTTGGTTTGAAGGAAAGAGAAGCACTGGCTATAGCCAATACCAATGTGAAGCTGAGAAGTCACACTGCGAAGAACACTGTATGAACCCAGATCATGAAAAGTTGAATTCAGAAATGGAAGCACAACTTGTTATAGTCTTTGACATAAAAGGAGAACACTTTGAGCCAAGCACAAGTATTTGACAAATTCATTTGAAGAAATAGCTGCTTCCTTTGAGCCACTTCTCTCTCTATATTTCTCATCATTTCAGGGTAACGTGCAGTATTCTACTAAGATGACAAGCTCTTTCTCCCTTCAATTTTCTTCATCTTTTCACTACAGGTAAGGTAGAAGCTCTGCTTAGTCCCTTAATTTATTTTTCCTCATATATTCTCCACTATCTTTTGCATATATTCTTCATCAATCATCATTTGAAAGTGGAAGCTAAAGCAGTTGCAGCCAATTGTCAAATTATAATGCGTCACTACTCGTTGTAATATCTGCGCTGCGTCGGAATTATTATATTGTAGGTGTGGTGGAGTGCTCATAATGATCATAAAAGAAATACGCATATGCTTTGACTTAATTAGCAGCAGTATTTACTATTGATTGATAATACCTGTAATATAAGATTACTTTTCATTATTGGTTTGAAAACTTGTGTTAGATTTTTTTAATTCTCAATATACTAAATTAGTCTATTTTTAGTAAAAAAGGGTGGTACCTGAGGTGGCTTCCTGTAGTTTACTTCAATACGTCAAATAGATTATATATACACATTGAAGCCTTGAGGTAATGAATCTAAGTTCTTGATTGAAGAGAAGCATCCATGGCAGGCACGGTCAACGGTGAGATTTCAACACGGCTAGAGGTTTGTACCTTGATCTATGATCTATCTATATCACTACTATTTCAACATAGAAACACGAAGTAATTGATTTTTAATCTTTATTTGTTTGGCCTGTTGAATAGGGAAAATATGCTGCAATAGTGGTTTGTTGGCTTCTCGGAAATGGATGTCTTTTTTCATGGAATAGTATGCTGACAATAGAAGATTACTACATTTACTTGTTTCCAGTGAGTGATGCATACATACTTTTATTCTTCATTATTCATATTCAAATGTTGCAATTGTTTTATAACAAATGGTCTTGCACAGATTAGAAGTAATTCAATTTGTTATTCTCCTTGTGCAGAAATATCACCCCTCTAGGGTGCTTACACTTGTATATCAGCCATTTGCTGTTGGAACACTTGCAGTACTAGCGTATAATGAGGCAAAACTCAATACAAGAATTCGGAATATGTTTGGATATATACTTTTTTTCATAAGCACGTTGTTGGTGTTAATTGTAAGTCCTACTGAATTTAGAACTTGTATAATTGATTCCTCTAGGATGGTGTTGATTTATTTCCTACCAATCTGACATAGGTGAATTCAGCAACATCTGGTAAAGGAGGGCTTGGAACATTTATTGGTATATGTGCAATTAGTGGTGCTTTTGGAGTAGCAGATGCTCATGTTCAAGGTGGAATGGTGGGAGACCTGTCCTACATGCATCCAGAATTCATTCAGGTCGGCCTCTGTGATATAATTATTATGCAGTTATTAAAAATTCCTTAAGCTCATGAATTTCTTTACTATGGTTTTTTTGTTACAGTCATTCCTTGCTGGTTTGGCAGCATCCGGAGTATTAACCTCTGCTTTGAGGTTAATTACAAAAGCAGCATTTGATCATTCTAGTGACGGTCCCCGCAAAGGAGCAAGTATGTTCAACTCTCAAATACCTGAGAAAATCAATTTGTTTGTTTCTTTTTAATTCCAAATTGATTATTAATAAATACTTCTATAGGTTATGTAATTTAAAACTGGCATAGTCTCACAAATATTTCTACATTTGGCTACTTGATGTTTCACATTACAATGATTTTTTCTTGTGTAATTTTACTAATATCCTTATGCGTGTAGTCAGTTTTGTTAGGAATAAGTCTGGAAATGGATCCTTAATCTAATATTTCATTCCATGAACACAATTATGCTTATGTGATTTATTTAAGTTTGATAGTTATTTTATCTGCATAGCAAAATAATTCCTTTTGTTGTAGTAGGACAATAGTTCCCTTACTTTTCCGGTCCTCTGTCATTGCTTTTTAAGGTAGATTGTTATTAGATACAATCCGTAAGTCTTGGCTATTTCTCACATTGTACAAGTACACGGCGTGATGTAATCATCATTTTCAATTAGTTCCATTCATCTCTTGAATTCTTCCTATGTTTTATAAAATTTGTTCTACGAAATATTTAGTACCATGTTATCACAATATAATGCGCATTATGAATTTGAAGTTACCTTGCTGATTAGACCAGCAATGTCTATTCCTTTGAACTCATCGAAGTTAAGTGATGGTGGTTCAATTCATGTTTGTCGTCATTGAACATATATAATTGTGATCATTGTTGTCCTCACCCCCCTTTAGTTACTGATCACTTGTCATGTTATAATGTCCATGCAGTTCTTTTCTTTGCCATATCAACATTCTTTGAGCTCCTATGTGTTGTTCTCTATGGATTTGTTTTTCCTAAACTGCCAATTGTGAAATACTACCGTTCAAAGGCAGCATCAGAAGGATCCAAAACTGTTTCAGCTGATCTTGCAGCAGGTGGCATCCGGACATTACCTGGAACAGTACTGTGTTCTCTCATCCTTTTTACTTATCAATGCGTTCCAAAACTTTTTCTTTGGTAAAAACTCAGCTTATGCATAAAGGGGTTATTTTTTTCAGGACAAGGAAAATACAAAAGATCCAGAGCGGAAGGGAATCAAGCAATTGTTATTGGAAAACATTGACTATGCACTTGATATCTTCCTAATTTATGTGCTAACACTGTCTATTTTCCCTGGATTCCTCTCGGAAGATACTGGATCACATAGTTTGGGCACCTGGTATGTTCATTACAAAATAGTTTGATTTTGTGTTTTGATGTTCATTTCAAGATAGGTTGTCATTGTGACTAGACACTAAACAATAGGCCAAGATATGTATTCTGTGATTTTATATAACCGAATATAATGTAACAATTGGTATGTCTTATTATTTCAGGTATGCTCTCGTCTTAATTGCTATGTATAATGTGTGTGATCTGATAGGAAGATACATTCCACTCGTGAAATGCTTGAAGTTAGAGTCCCGAAAGTGTATCACAGTAGCTATTCTTAGCCGTTTCTTACTTGTTCCGGCATTTTATTTCACTGCAAAGTATGGTGACCAAGGTTGGATGATAATGTTGACATCCTTCTTGGGGCTATCCAATGGTTATCTCACTATCTGTGTCCTAACATCTGCACCAAAAGGTTACAAGGTGAGTCATCTAAGTGGTAAATACAGCCAGAAGACTTTGGTGTCTAGACTTCAAGTAGAGAGACATTAACATTTTCTGTGTTTGCTTTTTGTAGGGTCCAGAACAAAATGCCTTGGGAAACATATTGGTATTGTTTCTTCTTGGAGGTATTTTTGCAGGAGTAACACTTGACTGGCTATGGCTGATTGGTAAAGGATGGTGAGATGATGAGACCCAATTCATGCCAGATTACAGGAATGGTTGTCAAGAGTTCATTCCTTGTAAAACATTGCAAGTGTAAATAGTTTATAGCCTGCTTTTTTAATACTGCAAACTAATGAATTGGTTAACTTCGGTGTTTGATTCGTCATAAACTAGCAATCACACGGGCATAATTAATTGAATACCCTCTGAGAATTTAAAAACTTATCAAAGAGGAATGATTAGATAACCATGTAAACATCACTGCATACACAATTTTACCTTCACATTCTTTTATTCTCTCACACTATTTTTATTAACATCATACTAATTTTTGTTTCATGTTAAGTGCTCCATGAAAAAAGTGAAACGAAAGAATAACGAGCAAAACAAGAACGCAAAAAAATAGGACAATTGCCAAATCGCCTCGTGGGGGTCACACTCGCACCATGTACAGACAAATATAGGATAGAGTGACGTTACTAGCACGCAATTCTCTGAATAAATAGTGATGATGGTCTCATATCCGTTCATCTAATATTCCATTTTTTTTATCCTGATCCTATTTTAATCTCTCACTTTTTTTAATTACTTCATACTATTTTATTCCTAAAAGGAGTGAAAAAATAAAGAGTAGAAAACGACTAATATAAGAACAAATATGTACAAAAGAATAATAGGGTCATAGAGTCCAAAATTTACAGTGAGAAAGGACAAAACATTGGTTGCATAATTTTGTCTAATAGCTTCACGTGACAGCCATATTCAGACTACAAACAAAACCGGGCAATGAAGGGTCTAATAGGACCCTCTCATCTCGCAATCAAGAACGGGACCCTTCAATCACAAAAAAACCAGAAGCATCAGGAGCATAATCCAAAATATTCTCAACGGCCTAGATGAACTCTGGTTCGTCTCAAATTGCAGGGAATCAACGGCCAAGGGCATGTTGTCCTGGTCCGGACTACACTTGGATTCGTGTGGATGCGCACTGTACATCACAGCTCGCAACACCGCCGAAACGGTCGGTATGTACGCCGTTTTGTTCCTTCCTAGCAGCCACGTCAGCGCCATCAGTTGGCAGTCCCGGTCGAACATCTTCTTCGCTCTCTCACTCTCACTCTCCTTCTTACCCCCTTTTATCTGCCTCAAAATAAAACCAAACATAAAAAAACTTACCAACAACGTCTTAACCTTATTTTACACAAAGTAAACGTTAACACTTCATGTTTTTGGATATCCATTTAGACTAAAGAATACCAAATTATAATATATTATTAGAATCATTAAAAGTTTTCATGCTAATCATATATGATTTTCTTTGTTCCTAAGAGAATGTTACATTGACGATAAAAACTTGTAATAAGAAATTATAATTGTAAGTTTTTTAAGTTGAGTTAGGTGTAAATGGCAGTACCTTCTAAGATGGACATGAATCCAAACTCTACCTTACATGCACATGGCAATGTCATTTTCGAAGGTCAACCCAAAATTAATTAGAATTCAGATGAAAAAAATTCAACGTTACATTATGAGGTGATTTTTTAATCTTTATAACGGGAGAAGATGAAAAACGTGTAACCTTTTGTAGGGCGCTGAGGCATTGCGTGCAGCCAGCGTAAGAAGCGTTACGACAATTCTTTTCCAGGTTCCGGACGACGGCGGTGGGGGTGGCGTTGTGGGTGGCGGAGACGTTTCGAGCGGCGGTGATGTTGAACGCGTTGGGGCAGCTGAGGGAGGTTATCTGGTGGAGTCTGATGCCGCAGAAGCAGAGAATGGCGTCGCAGGTGCCGTTGGGTTGTGGGATTCGGATGCTCCGATTTCTCAGTGAGTCTTGGAGCGAGTTGACGCAATTCTGGGAGTCGTCGGGCATCATGGGGAGGTCGGCGGAGGGAGGCGGCGCGGCGGCGGATACTTCGAGGGCTGTTCGGGCGTGGGCGGCGAAGAGCCAGGCCGCAAGGACTGGACAGCAGCGGCTGCGGTCGAGGGTGGTGCCGCAGGCGTGGTTGACGCCGCCGAAGAGCTCGTTGGAGAGGTCGAGGCGGCAGATTTGGTTCCGGGTTTGGGTCGGGTATGCGGGTACGGTGTTTGAGGACGGCAAGTCCCCCGGGTTCAGAGGTTGTGCAGCTGTGTAAGATATTGACGCCAAGAAAACAAGGAATCCCACGAAGGAAGTCATAAATGATTGCATTTTCTTTGGTTTTCGAAGATTGGAACTTCTTCTGTGCTGCTTCATGTGGGAAGTAGAAATGGTGTGGGAGGGAAAAAACAAAGGATTAACACTGTTTTGGCTATGATTTGTATGCATAAAAGAAGAAGAAGATAGAATGAAACGAAAGTTTAGGGATATCATAGAAAAAAACAAATACACTTATGAAAATTAATATTTATCTTATTGTTATAAGTACAATTCATCTTATTTATTGTATTATTTATGAAACTTTATCTAACCGTTGATGACATAAAAATAATCATTTTTTCTTTCGTAACTTTTGTTGATCTTTTTCATTTTAATATAAATTTTTTAAGTATTTTTTATTTTAATAATTATTATAGTATTTATTTTGTATTGTCGTAAAAAGATTGGACACACATGTTTAATGGTATATGTTTCCGCCCGTTATTTTTAACACGGTTTAAGCATTTTAAAAATTCAAAACTGTTTTTATACACATATTTTTTCTTAAATTACGCATACTATTATGAAGGATTAATTTATATAAAATTGTGTTTCAATTTGTCAAAAATTAAAATTCTGATTGGACGATAAAAAAATATGTTAAAAATTAAAAGAGTATTCCTTAATATTTATTAAAAAAATTATTATAACTTATTTTTAAAGTAAAAAATGGGTTTAAGAGTTAATTAGAAATATTAATGTTATACTACATGATGATTATTTTAATTAAATTTAGACCTAGCATAACATAATTCTTTTCTTATCTTTACTTAACGTCATAACACTATTTTAAAATAAATATTAACTTTTTACGTGAAAAAAAATAATATGTGTAAAAGAATATTTAGTAGGCTTGATATTCATTTAGGCAATTAAAAAAGTTTATCCATTTAGAAAATTTTAGTTTGAAATTGCACCAATTCAAAAATTTTGTCACTCAAATTCAATTAATGTTTTGGCTAATTGGATTGTTTGTTACCTGTTATGAGAATCTTTCATGGTGTTCAATCCAACTTCTCTCACTACATATGTTATATGTTTCTAGTTGGTCTTATTCACACTTTCCATTATTTGAAAACATTGTTAATCTCATTCGTGGTGCCTCTACTTATACTATTCTTTTTCCAAATTTGTCCATTGTGTCGGTTATTTTTTCTCTTTTAATTACATCTTAGTGTTCGCTTTTGCAATGGTCTTGTTGTTAATATCTTCTAATGACTCTTTTGTACATTGTTCATCTTCCATTTCTACCATTTTTTTATGATAATCCAACATCTCAAAGCATTTTGAATTCGCAGAAATCTATTCAAATCATTTAAGGATGAATCACGATCATCTACTTTGCTCTTCTGGATACCACATATTTCATCCTCTATTGATATGTAGTATATCTATCTATTTATTTTCATCTTTTTCTTCAAGGTTGTTGTGGAATCATTTTGTAGTCTTATTCCTAATTTTGCAAAATCCAACATTCTTTATGATTTTGTAGACTCATCTACACTTATAAGTGTCCTGATAGCAGTTGCAACCTTCTCAAAGCATTCCTAACTCCACATTAATAGTGGGAGGCCTCTACATGAGCTCACAAGATTTTGTTCCTTGAAGTTTCTTCATTTGTCCACAAAGTTATTGATTGAGACAACATTCCTAATTCTTCCCTGTTCTCCTCGATCACCTTGCCCACATTAACTCTATCTTCTCATGTTATTAAAATTAGGTTATTATATAAGTATCGCGCTCTTAGAAAACTTATTCCATCCAGAATAAATCTCTCCCTAATTGAATCAATCATATTATAGTTATATAATATCATACGTTTGTTTATGTGATTTCTTTCCTCCATATCATTCCACATAGGCCAAGTTTTTATGTTTCCTTGTGTATTCTCTATCATGGTTGTTTAATTCACTTTGTCTTTCTTACTTTAATACCTCTCTCTAATTTGGCAATGTGTACTCTCTATTATGCTTGTTTTACTTTGATACCTCTCTCTAATTTGGCAAGTTATATCTCCCATTCTTTAGCTTATCATGTCTTTTATATTTTGGTTTATTGACTTGGATTTTTCTATTTCTCATTTAGCATTTTTTCCTTTTTTTTTTTCAGTTTTATCTAATTATCCACTTTAAAGAATCTTACCATACCAAATCTATGACATCTTTTGTTTAACTTCTTTGGTATGAATACATCTTGTACCTTTTTCTATCTTCCAAAAACTCTTCACATGTCATATTATTAAGACTTTATTTGGCAAGTGTACTGGGTCACAAGTAATATAGTGAGTTAAGTAAAGATGTTGATTCCTCAGGGAACAATTCTGTTTTAGAATTTCAGCGTGCCTACTCAAAAGCAAATTCAGTTTTAAATGGAGGTTTGGTTTGACTAACAAGTACTACGAATAAGCAACTTAAGAATAAAGTTAATAAGCAGTAAAAATATTCTGAAACAATTGAGGAAACACCTTGGGATTGAACTCATCTATCTCACTCATTTGTAACTTTGGTAAATCATGACATATAAAGACTGTGACTATTCAAACTTGATGCACAATAAAAATCACTCAGATTGATTCCTCAAAAATGAGATTCATAAGGCACTTCTCAGATGCAGATTCCTCGATTATCTAATCAGTTACCCAACATTAAGAATGGTGTATTGCATTCAGTAAATTGAAACCTTATTCCTAGAATCCCAAATTACTGCGTATTTTCCTCTAGGTCATAAACTCAAAATCACTTTCCAATAGCTTTCAAGAATTAAAAACAAGATTCTATAAAGAATATAAAATCAAGCATGAAGAATGAGATGGAAATACCAAATCTAAATAGAAACTGAATATTATAAATCAAGATCCCAAAATACAAATGAGTTTCGAAAAGATTACATTCAATCCCAAGATAT
>Ga0099824_1006192_pt1 | contig 16548 bp, 8 predicted proteins | sample SiratrowhiteBW_FD_76837 | JGI IMG/M metagenome (GOLD analysis project Ga0099824, IMG submission 76837) | Root nodule microbial communities of legume samples collected from California, USA - Siratro white BW | ecosystem: Host-associated > Plants > Roots > Nodule | place: USA: California...
TATATATATATAATTTTTATTCATATCATTTTAAAATGACAAAATAACTTATAAATTAATTATTTATCTTATAAATATTAGTACTTAAAAAATAAATTAAGAAATTAGTACTAATAAATAAATTATTCTACTTATACTTTTTTATATAATTTATAAAATAAGTAAATATTTACTGAACATATAAAATATTTCAAATAAACTAATACATATCTTTTGATTCATATTAAATTTTTTAAATATTTACATTTTTGAATTATATTATGTACTAATAACTAAAGTGTATTTAATTAAAAATTTCTGGTGATGAAGAGACTCTTTAATGGCTATCCGTTTTTTTTTTTTTTTCAGCATAGTTATCAGGTTCTAAATAGCTTTTTTAACCTTTTTTTAAATTTAAACTTTAATTTTCTATTCTAAATGTTGGTCGTGGAATAAGTATAGTTAGTTATAGGTTGAACTCATGATAAAACGATACAAAATCTTAAAAAGGAAACAAGAAATTTATTCAATCATTTAATAATAAATATATATCAAATATTTGAAATGATTGTATAATTATTTTTTATGGTTAATTAAGTTTTAACTATTTTATAAACTTACATTTTCAATTAAATCTTTATTAAAAATATTTATATTTATTTAGTATTCAAAAAATTTATATTTTTTTAATTAAATTCATATCTTTTTTTTTTTTTTTTGTCAATTGAAAGAATACAACTGATACTTCTGATCATCATTGTTAAGTATTATAACATGAATATACAAATTAAAAAACAACTTAATTAAATTTTATTTTTTATAAATTTAAGTATTTTTAATTGAGTATCTATTAAAACAATTTTTCTATCTAGTGGCTAACATATTTAGATTTTTTTAATTAAATTTTACTTGTTAATTAAGGTACATGACTATTTTTAATTAATAATTAATATTAAATTTTAAAATATTTCTAGTAGTAAAAAAATTTTCTACATCGGTTATGGAGGATATTTTACATCAGTTTCAAAATCGATGTAGATGCAGACGATGTAGAAAGTCACATTAGTTTTATAACCGATATAATATGTGTATATACTACATCGGTTAATAAATAAATCACCAACATAAAATACCAATCCTAAGAGATATTAGGAAGAGATACTACATCGATTGTGGCTCTCAACCGATGTAGTATCTATCCTATTACATCAGTTGAGAGCCCACAATCGATATAATATCTCTATTCTTTAAAACCAATCCAGAATTCTTTGATAAATCTCTAATCCATACAAGGAAACACCACAATAATTTCCAGAATTTTTTTATAAGTATAGACAGGTGAAATAGAAAGAAAAGATGTGTGAAAAATACTAAAAAATAAAAAAAAAATAATAAACGATGAAATACCGAACAAATTTTGGATTTCACATCCCCTTCGACAATTGCCTACGAGTTTCGTTATGCCATTTCGAGCAACTTTCATTTTTGAAGCATCTCAATTCGAGATCTCTATCAAAAGTTATGGTCGTTTCAAGTTTTTTCACCCTAAATTTTTGAAACCCTAAATCTATGATAAATCTATACAATGTAAGAACTCTACTATCAAATATACACTAAATTAAATTGCTGATAAAAAATTTGGGTATAAAATAAATTTCTAAGTATTTTTAATGAATTTTACAAAATTATTTTCTTGAAAGAGAAGCGGCAATAGGTGTCAAACCAAACATTCACGACGGCGGAGAAAGGCATGCCAAACGTGCGTGGAAGAAGCCAAAAATGGAACCAAATGAACCCTAGCAAAACACACAAAGATGCAAATGAAAACCAATGAGAAGAGAAAGCGACACAATGTGAAATATAAATAAAAACCAGTGAGAAGAGAAAAAGGCACCACGCGAAACCGTGAATGCAATGGAGGAAGTGAAGTGAATATAGTCAATGAAGGCACGTGAAACAACTTTGAGCACAGAAATAGAGTGAATGAACACACAAAAGTTTGAGGAAGGAAATGCGAACACAAGCTAGTGAAAGGGGAAAGGGAAGCGAAGAGAGGTTAAAAGAAAAGATATTACATCGGTTATTTCAATAACCGATGTAAATAACTGATGTAATATCACCCCTATTACATCGATTATTGAAATAACTGATGTAATATTCCTTAAATTTTCTCCAATTGTTATCCAGTTTTCGTCAAGCGCACCTCGTCCAACATACTACATCAGTTCCAAGGCTCAACCGGTGTAGTATATATCCTCTATTACATCGGTTATGCCTCTCGAACGATGTAATATTTGCAGTGCCAAATTTATTTTTGAATAATTTTCTTTTCATTCTTTTCTACATCAGTTACTAGTGTGAACCAATGTAGTATGATGTATATTACATCGATTGAGGGGGAACTGATGTAATATCTTTTCTAATATTTACAAAAATGTCACTGTATTTTTATTTACATCAATTCCATTTTAACCGACATCCTATTCTATCGTAGAATGTGTTTTTTCTATACTAGTGTATAATGATTTTGAATAATTAATAAAATGAAAATTTTAATAAATTTAATTCAAAATACTTAGATCTCTAAATGATTTAAAAATTAAGTATTTTTTTATATTTTTTTACATAAAAACAAATAAATAATGATGATACAAAATAAATTAAACTAAAATACAAAGACTCAATTGAGTAAGATAAATTTTGAGTACTTAAAATAAATTATTTTAGTAACAACTCAACTAAAAATAATAAATTTTGTAAAAGACTTCAATCTCAATTAATCTTTATTTTTGATATTCATTGAAATCGCATAATAATTTTACTGTAATAATCAGAAATAGTCTCTAGCACTAGTAATGCAACCCTGTCATTTAAATCTATGATTGTTATCAAAGGTGTCCAAGAGTAAAAAACAGATTATTCTTTTTTTCACTGCTCATAAGCAAAATAAATTTCAATTTCCTCCCAAAGGGATTCCCAAAATCCTCGCACCTAAAATTTGCACCTCTCACTGGACCTTAGGAATGTAATTCCCATGCCACCAAACAATTGGTATCTGCATTCAAAGAAGGAATGGAAGCTCAAAATTTGATTTGAATGTGACACCTTTGTCCACACCCTTAGTGACCAAAAGATTCTGCATATCTTTCATTTGCTTCCTCCCTTACTCCCAATATGTTTGTGTATTAGTAATAGTAAATTAAAGACTATAACACCAACTTGGAAAAATGCCTTCATTATATGTACACGTCATTGTCCTAACTTCCAACTATTCCATTAATTGGCCACAACTTCATTTGTCTCTTTTGTAAAATACAGAAGAAGGACACAAGTTGAGAACCACATTATCACAATCAGGGAACTATTTGAGGGAACAAAGAATTGCAAGTAGAATAGTTTTGAGCATGTAAAAAATTTAAATGTGCACAACTTGTTTGTAGTATAATGGCAATAGTAATTATGTATGATCTTGATGATTTGGTTCTTGATATGTTCTCTTTTTGTCTATGCAATGGAAATGGAATACTATGGAGGGTGTCATCAAGCAGTTCAGTTTTTTCCCACTATAAACCATTAAAGATCATAACCCTAATCTTAGGTAGTGCTTCAATTCATATTATATTTCCAAGTTCTGTACGAACACTACTAAAAGGGTTTGTATGGAATAGTGAGTTGGAGCACAAAGGTGTGTTCTGGAAGACTAAATTTGTGGTTTCTGTTCTCACATTGTATCAGCTAAAATTTCTTCTTGTGGTTATCTCGTGTGATTTTATATTGTGATAAGAGTTACATCATGTTTTGGTTACCAGCTACTATTAACACAAAAAAATAGAATACACATGTTTGCTCTTTTTTGCTTCACATTTGTAAACAATAGTTTCAAAACTTGTGTTCTCTACTTTATTATGGGATTATCCTTTGCGACAAGGGCATTTATCAGGTTTTAGAAATTACACGTAACATATTTTGAAGTTACATTCAGGTCATTTAAATCTTGGTGTTATATTTACAATTTTAAAGAACATATTTTAATTATAGAATATTTAATTTAAAGGAAATAATATTTGTCATATATCATGGTTTAAGAATATTATATTTGAAGTTTAATTTTTTTATATATTACTATGAATGTAAAAACTTATCTAACAACCAATTATTCTAATTATGACTCTAAAAATGAAGTCAATAAATTTACATCCATAACAATTTGTTATTGAATAATAACGATAATACAATATATCTTAATTTTAATTTTATATTACTTATATATATATATATATATTCAAATTTATATATTTATACGAATATATAAAGAAGATATTATTATTTTCATGTACATATTTTATATATCTTATTTTAGTTGCATAATTATCATTTTTTTTTCTCGAACCTTATTCATACTCTTTAAATCACTTACATTCTTCCGCAACCACCACAACACAAATTACCAATTATCTATTTAACTATCATTCTCACTCTTTTTATTTTATTTTAGTTTTTAAAAGGTATAGAGATTCTTTCTTTCCTATTCTTAATTAAACGAGTTTAGCTCATTTATCCATGCACTATTAGGTATTAGCTAGATCCCTTTCAAGTTTAATTAATGGTTACAAGAGAATCTTATCGTAAACGTCCCATGAAGTCGTGCTTTAATATGTACTTATCCTAGTTAAAAAATGGAAACCCTTAAACTAGAATATTTAATATTAATATTTTTTTTTCCTCTCATGTTTAAAACTCCTATTATAATTGGTTACTTTTTAAGCTTATAGATAAGTTTGTAGATTAAAGATCTATAATTTCTTTATCGAAATTATCTATCTTTATTATTGTATTGAGTTGGCTAATCTTACAAATAGTTACTTAGATAAGGTTCTCACAATAATACAGTGAATAAAAGTTTGCTTGCTTGATTATGGAAGATGTCAGGAAATATGTAGATTCCACATGGTTGATCCCATTGTAAAGGATATTTTATATTTCCTTTAATAACCCTAGAGAAGAAACTATCAATCTGATTACTAAATTAACTATTAACACAAGTGAAATACTACCAATTAAGTAAGATGTCACTGAAATATCATAAGAAAGTCATATATTGATATAACCTTAATTAATATATTGTCACACTGAGTTATATACATACATATATATATATATATATATATATATATATATCCCTAATTGATAATTGTTTTATGATCACACAAAATTATTCATATCGTCAACTTATAAAAGCATAATTCATACCGAGTTGTACAAACTAACTTTGAATATCATGAAAAGATTTAGTTTTCAAAATTACACATTTAACATGTTAAATTTTAAAAAACATTTAATGAAGAATGAATTAACTAAATAAATTGTCTAAACTTAAAAGCACATCCAATTTATCAATTAAAAGAAACATATTAAAACACAGTTATTATAAAATATGCAATGATCAAAGCTTAAAACAACAAATAGATGAAACTATCCTCTCAAACAAAATCAAATCAATATTCAAAGAGACTTATATCTTAAAAACAAAATATGTACAAGCATATAAAGAAAGATTGATTAAGTTTACTATTTTCTCAAAACATATCCTTTGAACCATTTTCTAAATATCACAACCCTATCTTCTATACCACCTATGTGTCACTTCTACAATATTTGAAGATGTGAAGAAGTCTAAATGATACTTTTCTAAATAGTCAACCATAAAACCATAATAAATGCATTTAAAGAAATTAAACATTGCGTGAACGAAAAAAAAAGCATAACTCACAAAAAATAAATAATATATGTAACTTCTTAATCTTTAATCTAATAATTTTTTTTAATCTAGAAATAACACTTATTAGACTAAATGTGACTATCTTCTAACTTTAATCTCTTTCAAAGAAGACATAGAATTTTCAATTTGATATGGATAAAAAATTTAATATTTTTCATCTAAAATAATCTATTTAATACATCAATGATTAATTATGATACTTTTATTGTATGAAAATGATTTAACTTAAGAAATTGTTTTAATGAGAAGATCAATTACTCAAATGGATTTAATAGAGATTTATATTGTATATCATTAAGAATGTACAAAGAACAATTAAAAGACTTATTCACTATACGAATTCTGCATCTGGCACACTTGAAAACAAAGATATTAAATAAATAGTAGATCATCTATTATAAATTTTTTTTAATATAAATATTTACATAAATATATTTGGACATCACATGTTTCCCTATTAAATAGTTAACTAGAAATATGGAGAAAAAGAATATGAAAACTCTAACTCCAAAGAAAAAAAAAATATTGTTTGCATTAGATTGTTTTTTATTTTTTTTCTTTAAACAATTACATATATACAATTCATTATTTAAAGGATGTTAAGAACTAATTTATTATTTAAAGAATATCAATAAACTATGAAAACATAAATAAAAAGTTTATGAGAAAAAAAAAAAAGTCATTACCAATTTAAAAATGTATAAATTTGGTGGGAGATCAAATGTGTCAATTAAAAAAGATTATCACTTAAAATTAACGGATGTCAGAAAATAATATAAATGTAAAAATAGTATTAAAAACAAAACTGAAAAAAAAAATTATCTATAAGGTTGTTAGAAACCATAAACATAAAAGAAGATATAAGTGTGTTTTTCTATATGATCAGATTAAATGTGAAAAAGTTTCATAATATTTAAATAGCATTACAAATATTTGGAAGCTACATTATTGGCTAGAGATGGCAATTTCAAGTTGGTTTGGTCCTTCTTTTTATTAAAAGTTATACAAATGATCATCCCTCTTGTGAATCATTGATTTAAATTATTTTCTCAATTAAACGAACATTGCATATTTAATTCCATATTTGACTGTATTTTGATTATTTTCGTAATAAAATCATTTCCGAAATGTTCCATATAGCATATTTTAAAAATGATTGTATTATTAAATTATTTGTATCATTCTAAAATACTTCTTACATAATATTTTTATTATTAATTCATTCATTTTAAATATTGGTCTCTTAATTCTTGGGCAAATTTTAATCAATAATTTAATGAAGATGTAAAAAAGCGTAATAAGAAGAGGAAAAAACTCTTTTTAGTACGTGATAAGAGTTAGGACTCTACCAATGAAAGTCAATAGGTTTTGAACAAAAGATAAATATTCATCAATAAGTCTCATTAATATTATTTATAAGACCTGTATATTTAGTTATGTACTATGAATCCCACATTAAATAGAAAAGAAACTTATTATAATATTTAAGCTATGATAATTTCAATTTAATAGAGTAGTTTTTTTTTTTTCAGATGAAATCTAATTCTTGAGTGATAACACTTCAATGAATGAAAGATGTAAAAGAAAAAGAAAAGTATTACATGCACAATAATTGTGAGCCATATTGACATTAAACTCTCAATAATTTTCTTCTAACTTTTTGTAGAAGATATAGAAGTATCAAGAAAATGCAAACTTTTGTGCTTTGGCTATTATGTGGTTTTGCACCTTTCTTTTATTTTTTTACCATATTTTATGCTTTGAATAGGCAAGACATATTAGGCTAGTAGAATTGTAGTTGTTCTTCTGATTTTTGTGTTTGATTTGCCACCCAAAAGCTTCTACTGTAAAACCGACACAGACACATCCAAAGGCATGTGTTAATGGACCAACCAACCACCTAAAACTGAAAATGCCTTGTTCAGATTATAAATAATTCACTGTTTGTAGACCAAATTTAAATATGCAAATGACATTGAATGACTAAAATTAAAATAAACATTCATTAGGATGTTTTGTACTATTTACCTTATCACGCAAAAAATAATTTGGTATGAATTTTTTTTCTTTGTTCCTGTTCGTATAAAAAAATGTATTCTATGTTTTTCCAATAACAGTTAAAGTGGAGCACAAGAATATCATATATAGTATGACATTTAGAAGTAAAATAACACCTCTTCTTTTAAAAGTCTTTTGGCTTAATCCAGTTCATGGTTGGTGACGATCTATCATTAAGTAGTTTGATCTCTTATCAAGAGAATTTAACTTATTTAACGGATTAATTATAAGGTCCTCTAATTTATCAATACAAGAATTTAATTAAAATGTCCATAATTTTAAACAAAAATTACCGCTAATATCTATTTGAAATTGATTGAGAAAAATATAAATTTTAAAAATTAAATAATATTGATTAAAATCTCAATAACAACATAATAATTAATTAAAACTTATAAAATATATTTTTTATTATAAACAAAAACATTTAATTTTAAATGTTCTTGCTGGCTGGAGGCCACTTAACTTTTCAACCAGAATAATGAATTAGAAATAAAAAAGAAAAAAAAATAATTGGGATTCGTTGACCCTTACACTAGTTCCGGGAGAAAGGTTGATGACTGAAGTGAAAAGAGAGTGTGGGCCCCACTGCACCCGATTCATGGTATCCAAACCCAGACACGACACGAGGATGTTCCTCGGCCGTGGTTCTTCCCTTTGTTCCCATGTAATGTAATGCAACATTTATGGTTCAAATTGCGCCAACGGTCCAATTGGGCCAAGCCTTAGGAAGTGGCAAATGTGGCATAAATATGGATAAGGAAAGCATAAGGAATAAACAAATCACATCCCCCCTCACCCTTTTACTCACACTACCACAACATCCAAGTACAACTAGCATAATTCAAAGGACCAATCATGTTTCAACAACTGTTTCTTTTAAACACATATTTTTCATACTCTTTGTTTTTTCTTATTACATTTTATTACCTAAAATATAATCTTAGTCCTTGTAATTAATGTATCGTAATTATGGGAGATAAATTTCTCACAAAATATAAATTAGCAACTAGTATATTAAATTTTGTATCCCTTTTACGACAGATAGTATTAAAGAAGTGTTAAAAGGGTGACAGGACTTCCACCTAGGAGAGTCTATAGGAAGTATAGATGTACGCAATCTTAGCATAGATAGGTTGAGAACTTAAAATAACGAGGTGTTATCCAATCAAAATTGGCCATAGTTGCTTCAAATAACACAGTTTAATTGAACTGCTACTTTATATGCTCATAGTTGCTACAAATAACACCAGTGATCTTATGTGACCCAAGACAAAGACCAAACTTCTTCTGAAACTTCTGTATGGTCACCTGGTTCAAGGTAACCAATGGGTGCCAAGTGCAGATACGTTTTTGATAGATTACAGAGTTTGAGTTTTGCCAATTATTGGAAAAAAAGCACCACGCCAACCGGCAGAAGGATTTTCCACAGGGATGTGGAAAAGGAAGAATTCCAGTATGCCAGCACTCAATGTCTCTCATCCTACTACAGTGTCTTTGTGGTTCGTTTGGCAATCATGGTCAGTTAATGTTTCTCTATATGATTAGGATTTTTGTCTCTGACTGAGTGTTGTAGAAGTGACTATTGTAGTTGAAAGATTAGACCCTTTGTGTTACTATGATTTTGATGATTGAAGTCACAATTTGTTGGACTAAGATATTGTTATCTTGCTTTCTCCAGGCCATGCTAGCCATCTTGATTGGTCTGCTCACTTTCCTCACATGGCATTTCACAAAGATTTATACAACAAAATCTCTTAACAGCTTGGCATATGACCTGCGTTATGAACTTCTGCAACGCCCCATCTTGAGGATGTGGAACATTTTGAATTCTACTGCTGAAATTACCACTGCTCAGGTTAAGCTGTCTCAGTACGTGATCAGAAGCCACACCACCAACCTTGCCACTCAAGCAGACCAAGTTGAGGTTCAATTAACTCTTCATTTATTTCATTATTTATACTCCTGCTATGCTATTCTCATGTTTGATTCCGTTTTCACTTACAAGTTTGAGTATGTTCCAACTCTTGCCAGATGTATGATGCGATGAGAGCTGTGACGTGGGCACTGTTTGCCAGTAAAAAAGCTCTCAATTCAATAACTGTCAAATACAAGAATGGATTTGTCCAAGCATTCCATAGAGACCTGAAGGAAAACAACACCTTTTACATTTATTCTGGTCTTGCAAATTACTCCATGGCTGCCAGTGGCCACAATGAGATCAATTCAATTTCATCGAACGAAGTTTGGAATGATAAAGACATTCACGGAAACAAGTCTGCAATTTGGTATAGGGAACCGCTTGATCCGGTCAGTGGAGAGAAGATTGGAAAAGTAATGCCAATTGCACCAGAAGACTCCATCAATATAGCAGGCCTCTCCCAAGTACCTGATGGTGTAGCTTCATGGCATGTTGCTGTCAGCAAGTTTACAGATTCACCATTGCTTTCTGCGGCATTGCCGGTGTGGGACTCCTCAAATAAAAGCATTGTGGCAGTTGTGGGTGTCACAACTGCACTTTATAGTGTGGGGCAGCTCATGAAAGAGCTAGTTGAGTTGCACAGTGGTCACATGTATTTGACCTCCCAAGAGGGTTACTTACTTGCAACTTCCACAAATGCACCTCTACTGTCAAATTCTACAAAGCCTCCTAAGCTCAAGATGGCCGTTGACTGTGAAAATGAAGTAATAAGAGAGGGAGCTCAGTGGCTGCAGAAAACATATGGCAACAATTTCCCTCAAAGTCATGAACTTCATGTAGAGAATGTCAGGCTAGGTCCCCAGCAATATTACATCGACTCATTCTTCCTGAACTTGAAGAGACTTCCTCTGGTACATTTTAAGACACTGCACATCTTCTTTTTGTCTGATCTTAACATTTGTTTTGAGATCTTACAATGATCCATAGATGATCAAGTAGTGCAATTTCTGCTAAATATAAATTCAACCAAAATTTTCTGCTGCTATTTATTTTATTACTACCGTTGCTTGCTTACAAGTTCCTGTCTTAAACTTTGTGCAGGTGGGTGTAATCATCATTCCTAGAAAGCATATCATGGGGCAGGCAGATGAAAGAGCCTTCAAAACATTGGTTATTCTTATATCTGCATCATTGTGTATTATTGTCATTGGATGTGTTTGCATTTTGATACTGACAAATGGAGTGTCAAAGGAAATGAAACTAAGAGCAGAACTGATCAGCCACCTGGAAGCAAGAAGGAAGGCAGAGGCATCAAGCAACTATAAAAGTCAATTTCTTGCAAATATGAGGTTGGTTTTTTCAAAGTCCAGTGTGAATTTAAACAAATTTAATTATCTGAAATCATATGAAACAGAGAGCGAACATCTTAAGTCTCAGGTGTCTATTTTGTTCTTATCGAACACCTATATGTCAAGTGATTTATCCCACTTATGATTCAACTTATTTAATTTAGAGAACATAAAAAAATATGGTAGGCGTTTGAAGAAGACAGAGACATATACATTAAACATATATGAATTTGCAAACCTCACGGTTGTTTGAAACTATGTTCACATGACTCAATAAACAAGATAATATAAATACCCTGTACACTACTCTAAATAAAGATACATGTTCATTTCCATCAAAGAGAATTAATAACATGCCTATGACCTAGATTACCAGCCTGTGCCATTTGGTTCACATGTATGAGAAAATCCTTCCTTTTGTGTGTTCACAAATGTGCTTAAATCGCTTTTTCTTGGATGCATTACAGTCATGAATTGAGGACACCAATGGCAGCAGTAATCGGGTTACTCGACATTCTTATATCTGATGACCGTCTCACGAATGAGCAATGTGCAACAGTCACTCAAATAAGAAAATGTTCAACTGCCCTGCTTCGTCTACTTAATAACATCCTGGACCTAAGCAAGGTATACACTACTAATAATAAGCATTTTGTTCAAGAACATTTAATCCCACACTTACAACAACTACTGAAATGAATTATAATGCAAAATTCTTTTACCATTGCTGCAAAGCTGCATTCATTCAAAAAAAGACTTCTAATAATTTATAGAAAATAGGTGGAATCTGGAAAATTGGTCCTAGAAGATGCAGAATTTGACTTGGGACGGGAACTTGAAGGGCTTGTAGATATGTTTTCTGTACAGTGCATTAACCACAATGTAGAGACTGTTCTAGACTTGTCTGGTATGTATCTTATTTGTGTGATTAAGAGTTTAATTTTACTGAAAAGCATGATATAAGAAATCTCACAAGGAGTGTCTGATGCATAGTTAGTTTGTTGCAGATGATATGCCAAAGCTAGTTCGAGGTGATTCTGCTAGGGTAATTCAAATTTTTGCAAATTTGATCAACAACTCCATTAAGTTTACTCTATGTAAGTCAAACCTTTTTCTTATATAAAGTTTCAATACAGCAGTGGTTTAGAAAAGATCTTGTGTTCATATTATGGACTAAAAATATGCTAAATAAATAGAAAGATTTTAAAGATATTTTCTCCTAATCAATATCGATATATTCAAAATATTTTTATCCCAATAATCCGCTGTTTGCAACCATCAGTCATTAACATGTTTATAAGAATTTCAAAGATTTAAGAAATGGTTCAATTACTATGTATCAATGAAGCACTGAAACTCAGAAGACAAATCTTAACTTTTTCAAATGAATTACAGCCGGTCACATTATTCTGAGAGGATGGTGTGAAAACCCAAATGCTTGCAGTGATGATACAAATTTTCCACTAGAGCAAAAGAAATCACGGTGTTCACAGAAGAACAGAGCAAAACAACATGAAAACCATGCAAAGAGGACTTCCAATAGAGATAACAAAATAGTACTTTGGTTTGAAGTTGATGACACAGGCTGTGGTATGTTTCAAACTGGAAAAATAGTAGTGAAAACCATCGCTTTTGTGGCAAAAGAAATAAGTTTTCAGGCTATGGTTTTTTTTTTTTGACATGTATATGGCAATCTCATATTCACGTTCATCCCCTTCATAGGTATTGATCCAAGTAAATGGGAATCCGTGTTTGAAAGCTTTGAGCAAGCCGATCCATCAACTACTAGACTGTAAGTGACTTGAATTTTTAGCAAAGACAAGATATAAATCTGCTAGAAATTACTTTTTCGCTAGCATATTAGCATAGCCTCATTATCTCAGTCATATTAGGTTGCCATTGAACGTTCAAATTAATTTGAACATATATCCAGCAATAATTTAAGACTTCAACTCCAGAACTTTTAAATGTTACTCACTGAAGATTCAGGAACCTTTACTCGTTTCAGGCATGGAGGCACGGGTCTTGGTCTTTGCATCGTCAGAACCTTGGTGAGTAAGACCTTATTATGTAAACATCAACTAGTGAAGAAGACCTTTATTTTTAGGGAAAGTCAAGAAGACCTTAATATGTAAATTTTCAATCAAGTCAAGAACAATTACCATTTATAATGCATGTTCTTGATGAAAGTCAGAAGATGTCCATCTCTACCGGCCCAAACATGTAATCACATCACACAAATTGGTGAAACTTATATCAATTCCATGTTCTTAGTTTAGTTGAGAAGGGTTTTCATCTCAAGATCTATAAATTCACTTGCATTTGCTCTTTCTCTTCTAAAATGACACAAGTCTCATTAGTTGCATGTATTTTCATTTTATCTCAATTAATCTGTGGTGGTAGGTTAACAAGATGGGAGGAGAAATCAAGGTTGTCAAAAAGGAGGGCCCAGGAACACTGATGCGATTATACTTGCGTCTGAGTGCACCTCTGGATGCCACAGAACAACATTGTCAAGTAGATTTTGCTAACAAAGGCTTAGTGGTGAGTAGAATCACCTTGGCTTTGAGTGACTACAAAGATAATAAGCAGGACTTGAAACAAAATGTGTCAATGCAGGTACTTCTTGCACTACATGGCATTATGGGTCGATCTGTTACATCTAAGTGGTTACAGAAAAATGGGGTAGTATCTATGGAGGCCTCAGAATGGAATGGATTAACACAAATTCTTAGGGTACTCTTTCATGCTAGAAGTTCAGATCATAATAATGGTTTTGATGCAAATTATTCAGTGCATGAAAATTTAAAGTCGAAACTACTGAGCATACAGGAATTGAAGAACCCAGTTTTTGTCATTGCTGTTGACATTGGTCTACTTGACTTGAGCACTGATATATGGAAGGAACAGCTTAATTTCCTCCACAAATACTTTGGGAGAGCAAAATTCGTGTGGATACTACAGCATGACTCCTCCAATACCATAAAGATGGAGCTTTGCAAGAAAGGACATACACTGACAGTGAACAAACCCCTCTACAAAACAAAAATGCTTCATATTTTGGAAACCATTACAAAGGAAAGAAGTGATGAGCTACAAAAGAAAACTATGACTACTCCAAGAGCTACAGTGAAAGAGGGTCATTTGCATGAGAGTTTTGAGATTGATTATACTCAATGTGATGTTGCAAGCTCAGATGGTTCTGACATATCTGAAACGGGAGGTTCTAATCCTGTTCGTGAAGGTGGAGATAAACAAAGGGAGAAGGTAGTGAGATCTGAATCATCATCACAACACCAGATAAATAACTTGGTCGGATTAGCAAATGGATATATGGAAGATAATAATCCTTGGAAGGAAGAATTACGTCAGAGCAGCCTCAACTCTGTCACTGCGAATGACACACCAATATCATCCTCCACTAAACAAGGTGAAGATTCAGAATATGGTGAAACACGAAAGGCAAGTAGCTCAAGCAGAACAGTGAGTGGGAAGAAATCTCTTGAAGGTCTGAGGATATTGCTTGCAGAAGATACACCAGTAATTCAAAGGGTTGCAACCATAATGCTTGAAAAAATGGGAGCCATTGTTGTAGCCGTAGGGGATGGACAACAAGCAGTGGATGCTCTGAATAGCACGCCTGGTGTTGTAGATTGTAGAAGGGAGTCTATCCTGAAGGAAAGAAACACAAGATCATCTCAAACTGAGATTCTCAGTTGCCCTCCATATGACTTGATCCTAATGGATTGTCAGGTATGAACTAGGAGAAGTATATTAATATTAACAATGCTTCAATTTAAATAATATAGACCTAGGATAAAAACATAAGCAATTACCATCATAAAATGCAACTCACAGAAAAAGTGGTAAAGAAATATGTAAAATAGTTCTTTTCTACAAAAGGTCAATGCCATGATGTATTTTGGCTTTCATGTTCCAATTCCTTCTCTTTTTGTAACATAAAACAGATGCCAAAGATGGATGGCTATGAGGCAACAAAAGCAATCAGGAAATCAGAAGTGGGAACTGGCTTGCACATTCCAATTGTTGCTCTTACAGCCCATGCAATGTCATGTGATGAAGCCAAGTGCCTAGAGGTTGGCATGGATGCTTATTTAACAAAGCCTATTGACTTCAAACTGATGGAGTCCACCATTCTTTCACTCACAAGAAGGACATTCTGACTTTTGACACTCTAATGATGCTGATAAGGGTTGTCTTGTCTTAGACATCCTAGAAATGTATACGAGTTTACCAGATATTAACATCAAGAAGCATGGGTTAACATAAGAGTTCCAGAAACGTAATCCAATTTTCCTGAATTAACTCATTTGTACAGCAAAGGACTCAAACTTGTTACTCTTTGTTTCTTTAACTATACAGAGAAGGCCGAATTCTATGTGCATGTGACAGCATTTTGTACAAGAAAGAACATTTTGTCCGTATATTACCTTATTTATATACCTATTTGTTTGTCAGATATAAAAGCTGAACTATGAGCTTTGAAGTACACTGTATTCACTATAGTTCTCAAGGTAGACAAGCCTGGCGTCTGGAAGACTTCTGTTGAGAGCAATAATTGAAGAAGAAAGCTTGAATTAATCCATTATAAGAATGATTTGTACAATTATGTAATTTTTTAACTTAAAGTTACTTTGGTTTTCTGCTTGAAAAATATAATTTTAATGTTATCAAATGTGATTTGTAACATGATCATAAAGGTATATTAGATTGAAGATGGTCATAAATCCTTATTTGGAGTGATAACAAACAAATAAACATATTTGACAACTTGCGACGAAACGTTGATTAAAGGTTACTTAGATGAAATATCTTGCAAGGATACTCATAATTAAGATTTAAATATTTAATGATATTTGTTTTATTGAAAATTATTCTTTTAAGTGTATTATGTGAGTGAACGAAGTAAGGACTATCTTTCTACACGTCAACTTTATTGTGCCAGCCAAATACATGTTACTTACGACACATTAGAAGCTACATGAGCAAAATGCTTTATTTTATCAAGCAAGTTGAAGAAATGTATTAAATATATTTAATGCATGATGTTTACTTTTGGTTTTTCTCATAATGGTGTAATTCATCCAACTCTAATAGAAAAATATTATGACAAACTGAAATATAATTTCAGACTACAAAACAATTAATAAATAAAAAATAAAATCAGACTACAAAACAATTAATAAATAAAAAATAAAAGAATAAAGAAAAGCAGAAAAGAAGAAAGAAAGAAAAATTAACTTCAGCGAAAATTTTTAGTTTGAGTGAGAATGGACCTTGCTTGAGTGAAAATTTTTTCGATTGAGCAAGAATGAACCTCGCTTGAGCGAAATTCTCTTCGCTTAGGTGAAAATAGACCCAAGAGCACCTGTTTTTTCTTTTTTCAAAGAGTTCGCTCAGGCTAGATTTGTAGAGTGAATTTTTCTGCATAATTCGCTTGA
>Ga0099824_1006193_pt1 | contig 16546 bp, 5 predicted proteins | sample SiratrowhiteBW_FD_76837 | JGI IMG/M metagenome (GOLD analysis project Ga0099824, IMG submission 76837) | Root nodule microbial communities of legume samples collected from California, USA - Siratro white BW | ecosystem: Host-associated > Plants > Roots > Nodule | place: USA: California...
ATTATTTAACAATATATATATATATATATATATATATATATATATATATATATATATATTTATTTATTTATTTATTGTCAGTTAAGTCGATCTTAAACTAAAATAGATAATAGTGTTAGTTAACCCGCGCTTATCTATTTATTAGGGTTTCAGTTTTTTAATTTCACTTTTTAATTTCGTCTTTCTTCTCTATCTCTCCCTATTTCCATTCATTCTCATTCTTCCATTTATTTGTCTTATTTTACATTCGAAGTTCACATGAATGATTTCTTTGTCTTTAGTTCCCATGGATTTCTTTGTCTTTGGAAATTAGTTCCCATGGATTGAAATTTGCTCTTTGGTTACAGAAATTGCTTCTTTGCTTGCATAAGAGCTGACATTAAGTTAGTCGTGCCAGTAGCTTCATTGGTCTTTGGTAGTCGTTGGGTGAGGTGCATTCTAAGCTAAGTGACTAGTAAGTGATTGTGGTTGGCTATTTTGAACTAATTTTGATTCAATATTTTCGTTATTGGTAAGGGTCAACATTTTCATTATATGTAGGTGTTTTAGGGATTTCATTTTGGTACGTTATTCGCTGTAGTAGTACTGCGGTCTGGAATTTGAGACTATGTGGTTGTTGAAGGTGATACCGAGAAATATTGAACAGGTGAAATTCACTGTTAATGAGATCCTGAATATTGAAATTTGATTTTGTATCTATTTGTATTTGAACATTTGAAATCTGGAGAATTTCTTACTTATATTATGTGTGTTTTTTTTTATTTCTAACTAATTTTGTTTTATCAATCCTCATTTTGCTTTGGCTTTTGTAACGGCCTAGCTGATGCAATACGTTTCGGATTTAACGTAGGTCAAGCCGACACTATTTGTGTCTACTACAATTACCAACAATTACTTCAACTAGCTTCCAATATTTTAACGTCCGTCTTGTGCCTGACATTATTCTGACTTATAAGCATTGATTTTGTTCATTTTGCGTCAATTATTGACCGATGTTATTTCTTTCATTTTTTTGTAGTGTGTGGAGTTAAAAAAAGATTAAAGAATAAAAACAAACTTACCTTTTACATGTTATAGAAACTAATGTTGAGAAAATCTAAGGAGAGAAACACGAGGGAAATCTCACAGGAATTAGAACTGAGCCAAAACCCATATAAGAGAATGACATTACCTTCAACCGAAAACCTTGAAGAATTAGGTTTGTGGTTTTCTTATATGTTGCTCAACTTTCTCATTTTTATTCAATGTGAGACATAGACTCACTTGGATATCCAACAATCTCCCTCTCAAGTAAGAGTCTCTCTTCCACATTGGTACATTCCCCCTCAAGCGAAACCATTGGGTCTGATACCACTTGCTGAGAAAATTTGAGAAAAGAAACACTGGGAATATCTCATAAGAATGAGAACTGAGCCAAAATCCAACAAAAAATATGACACCACCTTCAATCCAAAACCTTAAAATATTGAATTTGTAGGTTTTTTTTTTATATGTTGCTTAACTTTCTTATTTTTATTTAGTATAAAATTTAAACTTACACTTAAATACCTGATACATCTATTGTTAGGATTAATTGAAGAGAAAAAGAAAAAATTAGGTAAGAAAAGGAACATGTAGACAAACTACATATGAGACTTTGAAAAGAACTAAAAAAAGAAGAAAAAAATAAGGAGTGGGAAAAATTGGGGCCATGAGTTCACAACTTGTCTATTAACTATAGACAGAAAAGATGAATATTGTTAACTAACTATTATTTTAAAGATAATATTTAAAAATTATAAATAGAAAAATTATTAAAAATTATTTAAAAACGTTGTTTTACATATCTTAATAAAAGGAGTTTTTTTAGCGAATTAGAAAACCTGTAATGAATATTGTAAAAGAAAAATAGATTACGGTGGCCATGGCATAAATTGTCTCTCACCTCCACACCTAATTAATTAATCCTTCGTAAATTATATTATCAAAAGAATAGGAATACTCCAACAATTATCTCAGTTTATAATTAGGTGACTTGTCATGTCACAGAACAAATTCTTGAAACAATAAATTATATATTATATTCTCAGTATTTAATTACAATTAGCAACAATTTTTTAGTCAACTATAGTAATTTTAACTAACTTTACACTAATCCTTTCAAAAGTACATTTCAGTTCATGAAGATTTTATTTCGAATTTTAATTTTTCTTATTTTTAATTATATATCAAGTTTTAATAATAATAGTTTAAGTAAAAACATTTCAAATAATTAAGTTGTATAAAACGTTCTTAATTAGAGTATAAACTTATTTTGAACCCGAAGAAAGTATTTAGTTATGAATCTATTTGGACGAGTTTTTCTATAAAATCTTATACCCAAAAAATATAAGGCAAAAATGAAATTTTATAGGTTAATATTAATTACATATAAGTTAAAGTAATATTTAGAAAATTATGTAAAAGATTTATTATAAATTAGTTTATACATAAATTAGTTTTAACTTATAGATAATTTAATTCAATTTGTTAACTCGTTTGATGGACATACAATGCAGTAAGAGAATAAGAAATAATAACATAAAAACATATGCTTATCCAATATTAACGTACATAATATAATAAACTAAATAATAATATAAATTATATTTAAATAAAATTTAATTATAATTATGTATAATTCTATAAAAAAATACTTTTAACTTATATTTTTTTTTCAAATTATAAAAAATATAATTTAAATTAAATCATAAAAATTATGTTCTATTCGTATAACTACATTTCATATTTAAAATTGTTATTAATGTCTTATAAAAATTTACATAATATACTAATAATTTAATTTTAATATTTTAATTAATAATACAATTCAAACTTACGAGTCATCAAAAGAATTACAAATCAAAAATAAATAAAAGATAATATGTGAAATAAAAGTTATGATATATACATATATTAAGATTAAAAAATTATATTTTGTTCATATATTTATTTTTTATTAAAAATATAAATAAATAATAATTTTTAGTAAAATTAACATTATGATTGAAATAAAAATAATTTAAATTATATATAGAGAGAGAGAAAAAAAGGAAAGAGATATATAACTACTATCTTAATACACGGTGACTACTAGACAGATCTAGAAAGATTTTTCATGCTTAAGAATCATCATGAACATTAAGAACTGTTAATATTAATTAGAAATAATTAACTTTTATTTACTTTCTAAACTTAATTGTAAGAAATATTTGTATAAATTTTATAGAATTTAGAGAATAATGTTCTTTCTACTTAAGTTTTTAATTTGTTACCGTGTTAAAGAATTTTATAAAAACAACATACTTCTTTTAATAAATATTTTACTTTAAGTTTTGTACTTTCTTTGCATAGGAATGCTTTGTAAAGGAATTTGTTATAACTTCCAATAAAGATTATTTCCTATAAAGACTATCTTTGAAAAATAAGCTAATTGGTTAACTTCATAACTCTCTCCAACTAGAAAATTTATTGTCCCAATCCTCATTTCTCTCCAACTAGAAAATTTATTGTCCCAATCCTCATTTGATCAATATAATTGGTTCTTTGGATATGCCTCAATAAATGATCATCCACTGATGTTCTTATTCAGGTAAACGTAACTACTTTAGTCTCATAACACAGATTTTAAAGTTTCACAAGTTATGAAATTGTTTTAAGACTGTCTCTTTTATAAAGTTCATTGCACCATAGCGTTCATGACATGACATGTATAAATCTTTCTATATCTTGTTTTTATGTATTTTGATATATTATTTACAAAATTAAATTTAAATTTATTTAAAATAACAATAAGTTAACATACCTATTTATATTAAAGATGTACATAGATAAAATTTAATTTTCAATTAAATTAAATAAAATTATATAATTCATATTTGTATATTGTAATAACTGATTAAATAATAAATATTTAATAATCAATTATATTGCTCCTTTATTTAAAAGTATCTTTTCAATATTTTAACATATGTCTAAGAGAATCTATAAATAAATATTAATGTCATATGAAATACTTACTTAATTCTAACATTCTCTTATATATTCATAATGTTTTTTGTTTTTTTTTTTTTTTAAATTTGAATGTTGAAATTTTTTTTACAGGTGGATCTCTTTCTATTTTCTTCAACAACGGTGATGATTATATCTCGAAATCACAATTTGACTTGCTAGATAAACCGCCTTTTTCCACTTTAGTTACGTTCTTTTTAAATAAAATCATTTGATACCTACCATTGAGGTCCAAATAAAACCATTCCAAAATTACAATTAACATTTTTTTAATATATATTTACTGTAATTTTATTTTTCAAACATATATTAAAACTTGTATGACATAAAATTTTCAATATTGTTTCATTAGACCATATAATTATAATACAATGAAAATTTAGAGATATGTATAATAAGTACACATTAGACAATGGAAGGCTAGTATGGTCTAATTTTTCGGATGTTTTATATCGATTAAAGATGAGTTCTTTCAATAATTTATAAGTGGATGTAAACCTCACCTTACAAGCTGATTTTGTAAGATTGAGTTAGGCTTAAAGTCCAAAATTACAATTAACATTTTTTTAATATATATTTACTATCATTTTATTTTTCAAACATATATTAAAACTTGTATAACATAAAATTTTCAACATTGATTCATTAGACCATATAACTACAATACAACGAAAATTTAGAGATATGTGTAATAAGTACACATTAGACAATGGAAGGCTCGCATGGTCTAATTTTTCGGATGTTCCACATCGACTAGATATGAAGTCTTTCAATAATTTATAAGTGGATGTAAATCTTACCTTACAAGCTGGTTTTGTATGGTTGAGTTAGGCTTAAAGTCTAAAATTACAATTAACATTTTTTTAATATATATTTACTATCATTTTATTTTTCAAACATATATTAAAACTTGTATAACCTAAAATTTTCAATATTGTTTCATTAGACCATATAACTATAATATATTTTCGAAAGTTCCACATTGACTAGAGATGAGATATTTTAATAATTTATAAGTGGATGTAAACCTTACATTACAAGTCAGTTTTGTAAAGTTGAGTTAAGCTTAAAGTTTAATTTTAATATAATCCATGGATGAATCACTTATATTCATAATGTTTCAGTGCTCCTACTGCTTTTGTTCCAATACATCCAATATATTATTATTAATATAAGAATATTAATATTAATAATAATAATAATTATTATTATTGTAATAGTAATAATAAGTATAATAATAATCGTAATATAATATAAAAATATTGCTCTAGTATGATGATTATGGTTTTCGTTAAGCTGCCAAGAGGTATTGGATTCAAGTTTTCATTGATGTACTTTATCTAAAACTTCTATTACAAATTATTAATGGTGGATAATAAAAGTATTAGAAATGATAATATATAATAATAATAATAATAATAATAATAATAATAATTTTTATAATAAAATAGTATTCACTAATACCATAATATTTACCTAACAGATTTGTCCCTAGATAATTTCAAGTTTTTCTGTAATAGATCGGTTCGATGAAATCGGATTTAAGCCATGTTGGTCTCAGTTGTCCAGATGCCAATGTTACCCGACTCATGAAGAATGTATTTAGACTAATGAATGATTCTCCTTTTGGGAAAGTTCACATCCATAACTTTTGCATATATGTTAACAATTTATAGTAATGTCTTGATGGGTGGGTTACTTTGTACCTCTGCTCAATGTGTTGAATCATATAGTTCATTGTTGAAAAGGGTATAAGGGATGTATTTGTCAAATATCCGTTGAGGACAATTTGAGTTGTAAGGGCTGAAACCCCTTCAGGTTTTTTATTATTTATTTATTATTTTTTGTTGATAAAAAAAATCTAATTACAAGGTCACGTTTATATTAGGTGGCGTTACATCGAGCGTAAATTATGTCATACGTGGAGCTTAAGTTTAACTTAGAGCATCCGACATAAATAAGTTGGTCAAAATTATAAAAAATACTATTATGCTTTTATGTAAGATATGTTTCTAACTGACATAAATCCAGAGACCTGGATGACACATTTTTTACTAGTAGAACAAAAAGTTGGTCTAAAAAAATGTTATATGGATGAAAAAAAAGTTCGTTTAAGTATAATTTAACCTTATAAAATTAATTTATAATATAATATTATAATTTGAAATAGGATTAGATATTGCCTCGTACTAATTCAATAATCCGATAAGGATTGCCACAACAAATTTAACAAATTTTGTTAATGATATTGTATATCGTATTAGGGAATAAACTTTAAAACCTTATTCAAAAATAATATAAGATCTGGACCTAATTATATATACAATATTTTGAATAGAAGCCTCAGAGCTAAATTTTTCTTCTGACCGGAATCTTGCTTTGGAATTCAACCGTGGAGTTACAAGAGAGGTTTTGTGAGCAGCAGTGTGAGAGGAATCGGGAAGGTTGTTGAGGAAAATCCATGAAATGAAGGGGATCTGGCACGACACCTTCCATGGAAACATAAGAAGGGAAAACAGCTACGGGAGAACTCTGGATGATTGTTGGAATTTAGCTATATTACATTTTGTCATTTAAATTAATTGTTAACTGTAATTATAACAACCCAAATAAAGAAAATAATATAACCTAAAACTAAAGAAAACAGAAATCAACTTAAATTTTCATAGTCGATAAATTCAAACTTCCAATCTTTACAAGGTAGAAGGAGATTTAGAAAATGAAAAAAATTAACGATATTTATTTCTTCATTGAAACGAGTTAAGTGAAAGTATAGGATCCGTGTTAGAGTTTTTGGACAAGGATATGCAAATTCTCTGGAAAGTGTGTTTACACTTGTTTCAGTCATGGCTTGTTTTCAAGCTGGTGATGATGATGATCATGATGTTCAGGAGCAGCAGAAAGATGAGTAGCTGGCAGCTGAACAATGCTGCTAGAAGTAGCTTGATCAGGTTCAGGTGGAGAAGATGATTTGGCATGCAAATTGTGACCAACTTTCTCACTCTTATTGATTTCTGCATCGATATGCACATCATCTTCAACAGTTACCACCACTGTGTTACGTCCGAAAGGACCCGGCACGATGGTTTCTTTTACGCTTTTGTGCTCATCAAAGTGAATCACATCGGTTTCTTGTGTCTTCTTCTTTTTCTTCCTCTGAACGCAGCAGAATAGGGCAAAAGCGAGCATTGAGAGGAGCAAGAGGCCACCCAGTGAGACAACCACGACTATTATCACTGTGGGGTTGCTTGGAGAGGGTGAAGGTGGAAGAGGGGCAGGGGGAGGAGGAACTGGGCGAGGTGGTGGCGGTGGAGAAGGACGAACGGGACGAGGTGGCGGCGGTGGAGGTACCTTTGGGGGTGGAGGAGAAAAAGGATGAGGTGGCGGCGGCGGCGGTGATCCAAATGGTGGTGGTGGAGGGTTGAAGAAGTGTGAAGGTGGTGGTGGAGGGTTGAAGAAGTGTGAAGGTGGTGGTGGTGGTGAAGGATTGAAGGGTTGGAAGGGTGGAGGGAAACGTGGGTAGGAAAAGTTGTTGGGTTGAATTGAAGCCATTTTGGTTGTTTTTAATATTTTTTATATGTGGGTTAATTGATGTTTTCAAATGATTGGTTTCTTGTGGTTTGATTGTCATGTAGCAATGGATTTATACGAAAAATATTGGGTATCAAGCTATGGTATGTTTAGTAACTTGACTCTCATGCGAAGTTTTGTTAGGGTTTGTTTGTAGTGGAAAACACTTCTCTTTTGAACTTACTTAGCTTGTTTGATCTGTGTTGCTTCTCTTCTATTTTTTGTGCTAAAAAATGGTGATTATCGTGCTGAGAGTGATGATTGGAAAAGTCAACATCTGGGTGATGTAAGATCACTTTACTTCTGATGAAATATGTGTGTGAAAATGGTATAAATGCAATTTACATAAATAAGAGAGAGATAGAGATAGAATGTTTTATGTAAGTTAGAATTATCTTAAAGTGTGATTTGATTAAAAAAAATATGTACTTGGTGTTAGTAGGATCTATTCTTCATTAACAAGGTCCATAATGGGTGGTTTGATTTTAAGATTTTTTTTGTTTTTGTTTAAACCAAGTACCTGGCGCATTATTTTAAGATCAGTTTGTTGGATAAAACACTCACAAATACACTACAGGATTCGAACCATTTCTAGGCTTTATATACTTCCTTTCGTATCTCGTAAAATTTTGTATTCATCACATAAGTTTTCAGGTAACAAAGATATTCTTACTAACTAGACTTATTTAAATTGATAATAAAACATGATAAAACCAAATAATTTTATAAGTAATAATTTTATGAAATAATTGCACGTCAAATTATTTAATAATAACACATTAAGCAATCCTACCCCCAATGAGCTCACTTAAGCGAAAGAAAAATGCCATGTCTTACTTTACTTGCTTAAGCAAGCAAGGAGTGTTAGGAAAGACCAACTTTTTGTGTAAAGCATATGTTCGATCAAGCTTGTTTGTACATTGACCAGCTTTCTTTTACTCTTGTAGGTAGGAATTATTTAGGTGAGTCAAAATCTAAGGAAATTAATAAAAAAATTATTATTAAGATTTTACTTTTGAGTTATATTTTAATATCAAACTGATTAAAAGTTGTTATTATCTTTTTATGTTAATTATATATGTTGTAAAAATTGGTTGTGTGAAACTGTAATAGACATGTAAGTTCTTCAAAATAGAATAGGGTTAGAATAGATTCTAATCAAAGTAGCACTAAAGAATTTCATGTTGAAATTCATAAATTTGGCCAATTTACTTTGAATCATTATTTTCAAATAGTATTCAACTGGAAAAGATTAGATGTCTTTGAAAATTGTATAAGTATATAGGAGATCTGAAATACCCAATGTAATGAAGGTGCATTCTCTGAGATAGATTTTGTGAAACACAATTATCATTGAACAAACCATGGTGAATTAATTGAATTAATTCATGCAATTGTATTTGGGCTCGACCAGTCATACTATACATGTAGCGGTAAAAGCAAAATGTTTGAGAATTACCATTGGTAATAAATGTTATTGGATCATAAATTGGCATGCATATTGAGGAAAATAATTATAACACTTAAGCCACAATCATGGAAGATTTGAACCCAGAAGAACACAATTCTTTTAAATGTTATAGGTTGCTTAATCTCCTTTTCTCTGAGATGGATGTTGAAAATATTTTATCTAGTTAGCTTCCTTACTAGCAATAAATTTAAAGATAATTTATTTTTTATGATAACTATCAATAGGAAATGCAGTGTCAATAATAACTATCAATATATAACTAATTTAATAACAATATTTACCAAGAAAAAAAAATCTGGGACTAGGATTTATGAAAATTGAATATTGCCCTAATAGATGTATGTTTTACAAATTTGTAAAGTTTGAAGACTGCATTTTTCCTTGCTAAAAAAGTATAGGTTTCTCCCTTGAAGGGCCACAAGAGTAGTTTGGAAAAAACTTGTTTTATATTCCATTTTACAAGTCTCATAAGGAGAGGGTAATTCAAAGGATAAGAATTGTGGTAGAAAAAATAAAATAAGAAAGAAGGGAACAGAACACGTTGAAATATTTTGAGCTAAATGCAAATAATCTTACATTTTATTGGTAGATAACCCTTACATTTATAATTATTGAAAGAGAACAAAAATGAGAAATTAAGAAATGTAATTATCAATAACTAATTTTGATGTAAAAGTAATAAGAAAATGACTTGCTCCTCAAGTAAAAATATACACTATATTATGAATTTATTTGATTATATAAAGTCACATTCATACATAAAAGAAAATATTTAACATAAATTTTTTCCCAACATCTCGCTTGATAAATGAACGCAACCTTTTCTAATGAAGTCCTAAATTTTAGTTTTAGTTGATTTTACCCTAAACATTTATACAGTGGCGGCTCAAGGCTTTAAGAGGCTAAAATAAAAAAAAATAAGCCTTTTTTAAATTAATAAAATAATTAAAATTATAATATTTTTATTTAAAATTTATTTTTCGAGCTTTTTGTGATGCAAAATTACCTATTAAATTATCATAATTAATTTCATTTAAAAATCTTTTTCAATAGACAATAAAGCTAATTTGTTTAATATTTGTCTTCACCAATATTATATTGTTATCTTCGCCTAAATTTATATTGTTATGTTTTTCATTCAAAGAAGACTCACCTGTATTTTCTAATTCATTTTTTTGTTTACTTTTATAAATTTATATTGTTATGTTTTTCATTCAAAGAATACTCACTTGTATTTTCTAATTTATTTTTTTTGTTTATTTTTATAAATTTATCTATGGCCCCTTTTTTTGTTTAACAAAAAGTTCAACTCTTTTTTTTTTTTTTAAGTTTTGAATAATCTGATTTAAATTTTCTAGTTGCTATATTTGTATATTTTTATATAAAATAAATCTAAGTTAAAAAGATAAAACCTGATTGTCAAGATAATAAACTTGATCATCCAAGTCTTCTATTATCATATTATCTTTGGAGATCCTGTCTTTTGGTATGTTTTTAAATATAATTTGTACTTTTAAATTCTCTTCCTTGGATCTGCACAAATTATTTTAAGATTAATTAAGCAATAATGAAAAATAAAAAAAATTGGGATCAATTATCAATCTTATATTATTTTTACCTAATATTGATGCACTCAAAGGGAGCAAAAGTGAACACAAACTCTTCTTCAATCAATCTACTGCTCAAAGTCTCCAAGTAAAGACACGCCCATAAATGCACAGTATAGAATGATGATAAAATATGAAATGAAATAAATTTAAAATTGGGAACAAGTTGAAATAATATTATGGAAGGAATAAAGAGACAGAGGAAAAAATGAGATAAATGAAGAAAGAAGGGAAGAAGTGAAAGAGTCCAATAATGATAGGACGTTGAAATAATCTTATGGAAGGAACAAAGAGATAGAGGAAGAAAAGGAGAAAAGGAGATAAGTGAAGAAAGAAGGAGAAGTGAAAGAGTCGGACAATGATAGGACATATAAAGAGATGATATCAATTAGTTAAAATATAGAAAAGAGATAAACTAGAAAGTTTTGATATGTAAGATTCCTTGTTCAACTTTTTTTCTTAAATATTATTAATTTATTATAAGAAATTTTTTCTTAAATATTATTAATTTATTATAAGAAAGTTTCAAAAATATTATTCATTAAATAGTATTTATAGTATTAATATAAATTTAAAGTCATTAAATAATATTTATAGCACCAATGTAAACTTAAAGTCAGTTAAAATATTTAAATTTTTAATTAAACTTTTGTTAATATAATTTTAAAATTAAATATTTTTTATTTTATAATAATATATTAGTATTAAATTTTTTTGAGGCCTTGAGGGTTAAAACGTATTAAATTTTTTTTAGGCCTTGAGGGCTAAAGAGTATTAAATTTTTTTGAGGTCTTTTAGGCCTTTGAGACCTAAAGCGTATTAAATATTTTTGAGGCCTTTCAGACCTTGAGGCCTAAAGCGGTTGCTTTACCTGCTTGGGCCTTGAGCCACTCTGATGACCGGTAAACAAGTATCATAGATAATAGACACAAGAGCCTCGAACCACATAACAGGAAATTTGAGTGGTTTACATAACTTACGAGTCATATCTCCATGTCCTGTTGGTTTACCAGATGGGAGTAATATTGTGGCTACCAAGGAGGGATCCATTATTTTTGGCAATGATTTTGTCCTTGAGATTGTTTTATATGTGCCTGAATTATCTTGCAATTTAATTTCTGTGTCGCAATGTATAAATCATTTCAATTGTACAATTCAGTTCACTCATAACATGTGAACATCGAGATAAACTCTATTATTTCAAGGGATACCGCGTATTATGGCTTTGAAGGTTGACAAAGGGATGTCTTTGGATCTTTGCATCAACGATTGGGGCATTCGTCTATACAAGTTACCAAGATAGTTTCAGGTGTAGACCTTGAGAAAGGTACTGAAAATTTGAATAAATGTTGCGATGTTTGTCAAAGAGCAAAACAAACGAAAAATAAATTTCCCATAAGTGATTTTAGAGCATCCGACGCTTTTGAATTAATACACTATGATTTATGGGGCCTCTATAGAAATGTCTCTTCATGTGGAGCATCCTATTTTTTGACTATTGTTGATGATTACTCTAGAACTGTGTGAATTTATTTGTTGATTGATAAGAAAGAGGTGTCAAGTACTTTGAAAATGTTTTTTCTCCATGATGAAGCGTTAGTTTAATAAACAAGTGAAAATTATAAGGACCGACAATGGAACAGAATTTACTTGCATGAAAAATTAGTTTCTTGAAAATGAAATAATTTTTCAAACATCTAGTACGGGGACACTACAACAAAACGGGCGTGTTGAACGTAAGCATCTAACATATATTAAATGTAACTCGAGCTTTGAGATTTCAAGGATGTTTACCTATTGATTTTTGGGGAGAATGTGTTCTCAGGCCTGGTTACTTGATAAATAGAACTCCTTCCTCAGTTATGAATGGAAAGACTCCTTATAGAATGCTTTTTGGTTGTGACCCTACCTATGATCATCTATGAGTGTTTGGATCATTATGTTATGCTCATAAACAATAGAGGTTAGGCAATAAATTTGATTCCCGAAGTAGGAGATGTATTTTTGTGAGATATCCATATGGGAAAAAGGGATGGCGTTTGTATGATATAGAAACCAATGAATTTTTTGTCTCACGAGATGTCAAGTTCATAGAAACAAATTTTCCTTTTGCTAATCTTCCTAAAGAAGACCTGCCTACAATTTCTGGTTTGGGTGGGTTTGATGTTGATTTGGAGGAGGTTGATGATTTGAGAAAAAGAGATGGAGCAAGATATGACGATCATGTTGTGCCTGATGCAATACTAGTGCACATGAAGTTGATGTTATTCCGCTAATAAATAATACTTCTATACAAGAAGCAAATAAGCAAGATGATCAAGAATTTCATGAGGAATTGTTGGGTCGAGATCACAAACAGAAAAAACCATTAGTTTTGTTGCATGACTATGTCACTCATACAATACATAAATTGAGTTCGTTCCCTCTAACACCTAAACCGCAACATTCCTCAAGTAATTCCTATCCCATTGCATACTATGTGAATTGTAATAATTTTCCCTGTGACATAGAATGTTTCTTACAACAATACATGCTGATCGTGAACCTGTGACATATTCTGAGACAGTAAAAGATGAGGATGGCGAGATGCAATGCGACGTGAGATACAAGCATTGGAAAAAGTGACACATGGGAGATAGATGACCTACCACCAAACAAGAAGGCACTAGGTTGCAAATGGGTCTACAAAATCAAGTATCACTTGGCACAATGGAAAGATTCAAAGCTAGGCTTGTAATCTTTGGGAATCACCAAGTTGTAGGGATTGACTACACTGAGACTTTTGCTCCAGTTTCTAAGATGACTACAGTGAGAGTATTTCTTGCAGTAGCTGCTGCAAAGAATTGGGAGGTTCATCAAATTGATGTTCACAATGCCTTTCTTTATGGTGATCTTGAAGAGGAAGTTTATATGAAGTTACCGCCTGGTTTCCAAGTCTCGGTTCCTGTCAAGGTGTGTAAGTTGAAAAAGTCACTCTATGGGCTTAAGCAGACTCCTCGGTGTTGGTTTGCTAAACTCTCGACTGCATTGAAGGGATATGGGTTTTAGCAATCATACTTAGATTATTCTTTATTCTCCATGAACAATGGTAACATTCACCTCAGTGTGCTTGTGTATGTTAATGATCTAATTGTTGCAGGGAATGATAGTGCAACTATCCAAAGATTTAAAGCCTATTTGGGTACTTGTTTTCATATGAAAGATTTGGGTGTCTTGAAGTATTTCCTTGGTGTTGAAATCACGCAAAGTCCAAATGGATTTTACTTGTGTCAAAGGAAATATACACTTGATATAATTTTTTTCTGAAGTTGGTTTGTTGGGCGCTAAACCCGCTCTTGTTCCTATAGAACAAAATCATCGTTTGGCTTTCTCTACTAGTACATTACTTGCTGACCTAGAGTCATACCATCGTTTGATTGGACAATTGATTTATTTGTGTTTCACACGGCCCGAAGTGTCTTATTGTGTTCATGTTTTGTCTCAATTCATGCAACAACCAAAGGAGGATCATTGACATGCAGCACTGCGAGTTGTTTGTTATGTGAAACAGAATCCAGGACAAGGTATCTTGTTGAGTAGTAAATGTGACCTATGTCTACATGGATGGTGTGATGCTGATTGGGCTAGGTGCCCGCTGACCCGGAGATCACTTATGGGTTGGATAATATTTCTTGGTGACTCTCCTATCTTCTGAAAAACAAAAAAGCAACATATTGTGTCCAGATCATCTACTGAAGCTGAGTATCGCTCAATGGCTATGACTACTTGTGAATTAAAACGGTTGAAGGGAATATTTTATCTAGTCTTAACGTGATACACACTACACCAATGTTATTGCATTGTAATAGTCAAGTTGTTCTACACATATCTCAGAATCCAGTTTTTCATGATAGAACCAAGCACATTTAAGTAAATTGTCATTTTGTTCGTGATGTCATTATTCTCGGGGATATTAGTCCCAATTTTGTTCCCATCAATGAACAACTTGCAGATATTTTTACCAAGGTATTGGGAAAACAACAATATTCTTTTTTACTTCGCAAGTTGGGCATTCAAGATCTTCACGCTCCAACTTGAGGGGGGTATCATGATTATTGTATATCTTTATTATATATATGTTTTTATTTAGTAATATTCCATTAGATATGATTGGTTATATAAGATAGGTATTGATTGTATTAACGGATCTTCAACGGATTTGTAGGAGAAAGTCTGGGAAAACATTGGTGTATATATTTTAATCTTCTGAAAAAAAAAGTTGTAGGGTCTTTTGTCACTATCCGTGTATGAGATATATGAAGATACACATAATAGTATAAAAGTCTAATCAAATGAATTGCAGTTCAATTAAATCTCACATAATTCAGTCAAATCAGATGCAACCATATAACTTGGATATTTGTATTGTCATAATTGATTGAATGACATATTTTATAATCAATTATATCTCTGATTTATCTTTTCAACACCACAACTTATACCTAAAAAGGCTTATAAATACAAATTAATTCCATAAGAGGTATTCACTCAATTCTCATACTCACTTATATACTTATAATTTTCAAAGTTCTTACTGACTTGAGCATTAAAGAATCTTCTGTAATTAAATCTTTCATGTTAGTTTCAGAAAACTCAACTATTCCTTTTTAGAGTCATAATTTGTTTTGCAAAACATGCCATCTTCCTCCACCTTGAGAGAGTAATCTCTTTTTCTAGTAAAAATAACTTTGCTGATATAATAATATATATTAATATTTTAAATATGAAAATAAAATAAACATATTAATATATTGAATTTTCTTTTATTTGTGATGCCCATCTCCCCTTGTAAAACTACAAAACTTTCTTTCACCACACCAGTTTTCAATTGGTGACAATTTTAAGCAATTACCAGGTCCATAACATTAAAAAAAAAGTCTTTATGAGTAACGAATAGCACAAATAAACTTAATCCCATAATTAATATTTTTCACGACATTAAATCTATAGATTTTTCTTACTTATATATTTATTATTTTACTTTTCTATTTTTACTAATCATATTTACTTTTGTATATCAATATTTTTTTTCTCAAATAAAAGTTATATTTCAATTTTGTTTTAGTTTTAATATTTTTTTATATTATAATTTTTTTAATTTTATCTTATTATTTTAAATGTTTTAAGTTTAATTTACTTTTTTTAACACGAGTTATTGTAATTCTTTTAGTCACATAATAATTGTGTTATAGTGATCAGATGAAAAACTTCATATGTAATATCTTTTTGTAGTTAGCATTATAATTATATATGACAATATATACATATTATTCTATAAATAAATTATATAAAAAAATTGGTATGTAAAGTACCTACATTATATTTATATATGAAATTTTTTTCTGTATGTTGTTTATATATAGTATTTAAACATTGTATCGGATATTTTCAGATAAAATTATTTTTTTAGTGTATTAGTTGTCATTCATTATTCATTCTTTGGTTGATCAATTTAACTGAAGAATGTTTGCAGTGATATAATATAAATTATTAAACCTTTTTTTATTTAATTTAATTATAGATTTGGATTCATCCTTAGAATTTAATAAGTCAGTTGTCATTCATTATTCATTCTTTTGGTTGCATCAATTTAACTAAAGAATGTTTGCAGTGATATAATATAATTATTAAACCTTTATTTTACTTAGTTATAGATTTGGATTCATCCATAGAATTTATCCATGACCACTGATAGGGACAAACCGATGTCAGTGACTCCAACACTTAAACTTGGACTCTAACACTTTAGTTGTCCAGCAACTCTATCCACAGCCGAATCCTTTGCCCAGAAAATAATAAATACATACATATATATATATATATATATATA
>Ga0099824_1006195_pt1 | contig 16544 bp, 10 predicted proteins | sample SiratrowhiteBW_FD_76837 | JGI IMG/M metagenome (GOLD analysis project Ga0099824, IMG submission 76837) | Root nodule microbial communities of legume samples collected from California, USA - Siratro white BW | ecosystem: Host-associated > Plants > Roots > Nodule | place: USA: California...
ATATATATATATATATATATATATATATATATATATATATATATATATATATTGTGTACCAAGGACCAGAACATCTCAAATATTTTTAATAATTTTATTTTTCATTGTTATTAAAAAAATAATTAATATACTAAAAGAATGAAAAATCAATAAACTAAACTAAAAAGTTAAGTTTATGAAAAAGATTGTAAAATTCTTAGGATTAAATTAAATCAAACACCTCTCTATTACGATGTGATACAAAATTGTATAATATAATTTTCAAAACGTTATTATTAGTCATTAAATTTATCCAAAACAAAATTTTAACTAGAATCCAAATCCAATGGATTAGCTCAATTACTTTTTAACTCCACAAAGACTTAACTGTTGTCTAGTAAAAATAAAACACAAAAAAACCAAAATTGCGAAAAGATGAATAAATATTTTAATTTCAACAATTAAATAATACTATGATACATCGGTTCACTTGTTTTACTTATAAATAAATATATAAATAAGTCAAATTGTAATTCTGATATCTTTTAGAACTTTTTTGGTTAATATGTAGTTTTACATAATTTTATTATTTATTATATTTTAATTAGTTAAACAAATTCTGAACAATACCTCAAAGTAATATATTAGATTTTAAATTTCAGTTAAACTAAAATAAAAAAGTGTGTAAAAATATATTATTAAATTAAAATTAATAATTTTCTAATATCTGAATACTAACAACATCACATTTTTAAAAAAATCAAAGTTTAACAAAAGTCAAAGATTATATGAGAAAACTCGAAAATAAGTGTACCTTTAATTAATTACGATTTTTAATTAACATGTATTAATATCACAAATTATATATACAAGACTTTGAATCAGTTCTCACCATAACCTAAGGCTTCATTTCCTAAACAGATAAATATATATGGTTGGTTTATCCAAGAAGGCATGGATGATCAATAACAACAAAAGTTAGGTAGCTGGGAAAATTCACTAATCAAATTACCAATATAATTAACTAAATATCTTTCTGTCTAAAAGGAATATAAGAAAAAGTTGTTATTTCGTGTGGTTCAGAATATTGATGATGGAACACCATATATTCTACCATTTATATGACTTCTTACATTCAGACAAAACTATATTAGTTGGGTTAAGCATATCCTCTGGGGACCTTAATTTCCTTTAGCAGCAACTCATAGCTCTATAGATAGGTAGTTTAATTAAAGAAAGTATTAAGAAAAGAAGTTGATAATTGATGTGTGTCATATTTTATTTATATCTTCACGTTATACATCAAATAATTGCAAAAGTAGGTTATGATTTTCATGTTTGTATTCAAGTGTTTGATTTTAATGTTTCTTGCAGATTAGGGAAGATACTTCACCTATGTGGATGAGATTGCAAATTCTGGTATTCAATTCAATTATTAGTCTACAAATCTTACATTGTGATAGTATTGGGCTTATGTAAAAACAAATCCAAAATTTTTGTTTCGCAGTAGCTTCCTGCATTTACAAAATTGTGATCTCAGCTATATAAAATAAGTAAAATGTCTAAAATATCCTTGAGTTTTAAAATAATAAATTAAGGTTTTTATTTTCTGTTTCTTCTTTATAGTTCCTATGTATCTTCTTCTGTTGTGTTGTGCTTTGTTAGCACTTCATCAAATTATGAATACTAGGAAGAAACTAAAACTAAATTGAAAGAAAAAAAAATTACATACATTATAAACAATGTTGATAATAGATAACGGTAGAAGATTGAAAATGCTTAAGATCCACTGTATCATTTAGAGGATAATACTTCAGGGAAATAGAAAAATCACAAGACATTTTTTATTATAAAAGAAAAAATAAATAGAAAAAAATAAAAATAATAATTTATAGATGCAAAGGGTAATTTCGGTATTTTAAAAATGATAAGGGAAGGTCACAATTTGTATAGTGTAGTAAGTAACTGCCCTGCCCAGATGACCAAAACTCAGGGTTTGTCTCTTTTTTTTCAGATCTATAAAATTGTTTTCAAGTGATAGGTTCGTCCGTGGATTTTCTCCCCTTTGCAACCCATTCAATTTGCATCATTTTGCGTGCAATGATCTGAATCGCTTTTGTTGCTCCACCGTTGTTATTAGTTTTAATCTGTGGAAAACGTTTCTGATCGTTCATGCAAAATGATGTCAATTTGTGGGTTTATTTTACTGGGCTTAATCCAGTTTGCATGACAAAAAGTAACTCACGAGGTATGAACTTGGATTCTTCTTATCCTTATCCTTGTCTTTTATTCAATCAGATATTTCTTCGTTTTCAGTGGAATCTCAATTTTGCTGATATGCCATTTGAGTTCATGCTAGAAAAGGAAAATCATTGTTGCAGTTTTAGGGTTTGTTTCCCTTAATTTGAATGGAAAGGGGATCTGTGATTGTTCATTTGTCGACTAATTGAATTTGCTGTTGTTATGTGTACGTAGAACTCTTTGTTTCCATTAGAAATATTGCTTCAAGCTTATAGCGGATTAGTTGTAGATATTTTATTTACTGGTCTAAGATTTAGTCTATGTAAGAGGGATTTTTTATTTTCACTTCGAATTAAAACCCCTTGTGAGATTTTTGCTGGAGAGCCAGCACCCTTTATTAACATGTTCTTAACATGTCTGCGATTTCCCTATACTTTGAGGGATTACAGATGAAATCATTTGGGAGATTGCTCAGGGCGTTATAAGTGTATTATTCTTTATTATTTTGTTTGAGATTCAATATATTAGATCATTCTCTTGTGAGAAGAGATCTCCCGTTTCTTAGAAAAACCTTGGCAGGGTTCAATGTAGACTCTTTTCCATGGTTACTGATTGTTTGATTTGGAGTATAGAGATCAGATCTCCTGCAAAAATTTGTCAGTTATATGACACTTTTCCTTAAAATAATCAAAAATACCTTTGGATATTTTTATTTTCAAAGCAGGGGTGCAGCCTATGGAAAAGAGTTTTTTTTTTTTTTTGAAATCATTTTAGTAGCAGTTACAGCAACTGCAATAATAACTTTTTTCTTTTTTTCTGGTGATGTAGTGATGCTACTTTGATATAAGTTCTAATGTGAAATGCACATCACCACCACCTGGGTCCGTTGATTGGCCTACTGGACTCAAACCATCTTCCAAACTATTTTTTTTTTACAACTATTTTAAAATTAAATCAAAGAGAAGATAAATGTCCAACTGCAGAGAGAGAGAGAGAGAGGTTTTAGGTGTTATTAGTACTTTGTATGAACTATTTTAAAATTAAATCAAAGAGAAGATAAGTGAGAGAGGTTTTAGGTGTTATTAGTATTTGTATTTTAAAAATGTTAATTAGCAATAGTATTTTTGATATTTTAAGAATTTGTATAGTGCAAGTCACAAATTTATGTATATAGTAGAGTCCAGTTACAGTGAGACAGATTCACAATAACTAAATAAATATTTATTGTTACAAAATGGATAATTTAAATATTGTTTGAAAAATGGAAAAATAAATCTATATATAGGAGATAGTAGATGTTATTTAAGCTGACTTAAGAGTTCTACTTTATACTAGAACAATTATAATTATTTTCATCAAAATATTGTTCAAACTGAACTAAATTTATCAATAAACATTTGTGTGAAATTTTATTGATGATACTTTTGTAGGACTGGAAAAAGGTTCCAAAAGTCAAGATCGATTCTTTAGAGCATTAACCATAGCAACGGGGAAATTATCAAAATCAGTTATGTTCTAGGAAAAATAAACTTTTGGTCAAGTCTTCACACGATAATCCAACAATAAAATTATCAAAATCAGTTATGTTCTAGGAAATATAAACTTTAGATAAAGTCTTCACGATAATCAAACAATAATATTATCAAAATCAGTTATGTTATAGGAAATATAAACTTCAGGTAAAATCTTCACGAGTCAATTTCTTCCTATCTTAAATTGCACCCGGATCCCAATATAAGTGGGTGAAAGTGTAATTGATGAATATGAAGGTAGCATTTTCTAAACTACTAACATGCAAATTGTGACGGTTCAAGGTTTTAGGTGACTTAAAAGAAAATTAAAAACTAAACTACTAACATGCAAATTGTAACGGTTCAAGGTTTTAGGTGACTTAAAAGAAAATTAAAAACTAAGATTTTTATAAATTAATTAAATGATTTATAATAATTATGATTTTTTTATCTAAAATTTATTTTTTTAAATTTTTGTGATATAAAATTATACAATAACATAATTAAAAAAATATATATTTTAATAGATAATAAAGTAAATCTGTTTAATTTCTATTAAGACATTGGTGTTAAATAATATTTTATTAATTGAAGTTTTGAAAAAAAAAATTATGCTCAAACAAAATTATTAACATTATACATTTGAAAAATATTTATTATTTTTATATAATCAAGAATTTCATTTAGTTTACCATTTTTCAATCTTATACTCTCTTTCACAATATTTAAATTTAAAAATAAGTTTAAGTCACCAAGATTTAATATCTATTACTTTTCTCCATTAGATAATTTTTCAAAATAATTTGATGTAAAAGAAAATCTATATTAGTTACTAGTAAGTCTCTCAATTTTATAAATTTATTCATAACATTTGTATGATTTAACAAAAGTTTAACTTTCTTATTTTTAAAGTTTTGAATAGTCTATTTCACGTCTTTTACTTGACATGTTTATATTTTTATATAAAATTGAAAACTATCATATATTATTTATAAATATATAAAATAAGACTAAAAAAATAAGATCTGCTTGTAAAAAAAAGAAATGAACTTGAAGACTTAAGTTTCATTCTATTTTATAGGTTTCGTCCTTCGATAAATGTTTAAATTTAATATATAAATTTTAAATTTCTAATGTTTTTTCTTGAATATACACAAATTATTTTGAGATTAATTAAACAATAATAAAAAATAAAATGATTTTGAGATCGATTTATCATTTTTTACTTGATATTGACGTACTCAAGATGAGCAAAAGTCAATAAAAACTTCAATCCCTCAATCTACATGTCAAAACTTCCAAGTAAAGAATTGCACATAAAAGAACATATTCTGATGGCTAAAAGAGTTGGATAAATGAAGCATATAAAAATAGAAGTCATATAGAATAACAAAAAGAGATAGAAGATTAGAAAACTTCAACCTTTAGGATTTCTTGACTATTAGATACCCTTTTAAAAGAAAAAATAAAAGTATTATTAATTTGCAAGTTTCAAATATGTTTTTCATTAAATAATACTTATAGTACTAATATAATCATAACATTTAGTTAAGATATTTTAATTAAATATTTGTTAGCTTTATAATAATATATTAGTGTTAAATTTTTGTAAGACCTAAACCCTTGCTTTACCTTTTGTCTTTCAATATTATCCTTTGATAAGTGTTTAAATTTAATATATAAATTATAAATTTCTAATAGTCTTTCTTTAATATGCACAAATTATTGAGATTAATTAAACAATAATTAAAAATAAAATGATTTTTATATTAATCTATAAATCTGATATTAATTTTCATCTAATATTTACACATTAAAAATGAACAAAAGTCAATACAAAACTCAATTTCTTAATATACATATCCAATCTTTCAAATAGATAGATGGACATAGATGCACAAATATACATAAGTAAAAGAATCTGACCAAAGAATAAGATAAATGAAAGAGTTCAGATAAAAGAATAAAAAAAGAGATAGAATTAGAAAACTTCAACCTTTAGGATTCCTTAACTATTCAATATTTAAAAAGGTAATAATATTAATTTATTACAAGCAAGTTTGAATGCTTTAATTCATTAAATAATATTTATTATTTTAAATTTTTTATTAAAAACCTATTTTTAAATATAATTTTAAAATTAAATATTTTTAATTTTATAATAACGTATTAGTGTTATTTTTTTTAAGGTCTAAAGTCAGCTTAGCAGTATATTGTTTCGAGTCTCAGTTTTTTTTTTTTTTTTTATGCATTTTAGTTTTGTTCTTTGATAAATTTTTAAATTTAGTATATAAGTTCTAAATCTTTAGTGTTTTGTCTTAAATCTACATAAATTATTGAGATTAATTAAATAATAATAAAAATAAAATGATTTTAAGATCAATTCATATTATATTAATTTTTATCTAATATTGACACATTCAAAAATAATAATAGTTAACACAAACTCCAATTTCTCAATTTATAGATCCAAATTTCTAAGATAAAAGAATATCCATAAATACACATACGGAGAGAGTAGATAAAAAAAAGATAAATAAAAGAGTCAGATAAATGATATAAATAAAGATTAATCTAATAGAACAATGAAAAGAAATAAAAAAATTAAAAACTATAACTTTTAGATTCCTTAATTATTTAATATTTTATTAAAAAATAAAAAAAAATATTAATTATGAGAAGCAAGTTTCTAAAGTACTATTCATTAAATAATAAACATAATATGAATTTAAAATGTTTGAAATTTGTAATTAAAAGTTATTTTGAAATATAATTTTAAAATTAAATACTTTTAATTTTATAATAATATAGTAATATTAATTATTTTTAAAACATACAAGTTTTAGACCTTAAACCGATTGTACATCCGAAACAAATAACATAATGATATAACGAAAAATAACATAGAAGATAGACCCTAATGAATTATGTCTGCGTATTTGGTATTTTTGTTTCATACATCGAATTCATTTTCATTAGATGCATTGCGAGTGGAGTTTGGACCCGTTTTGACAAATTAGTAATTAAGACTTTGTTATGAATTTTCGTTTTCTCCTTAGCTGCGGCGGGATCGTATATTAATTTCACTTTTTCTTTGGTATAAAAATCCCTAACGTCAAAAGATTAGTCAAGTAATTGAAATTGAATGGAATCGTTTGCATTTGGAGTCTGTATAGTAATTTTCATCCAGTTTTTCATTCATTTGCTATTGGTTATTTCGTTTTTTTCAGATCTTGGTGGGCCTCTATTTCTTTGTCTAACTGTTTAGAGGCAAATTCTTCCTGCACCTCCATGTTTTTCTTCCTCACTCCATATTTTAAAAAATATTAAAATATTTTTTATTTTTTTATTTTAAATTGTACAATATAAATTTTATATTTCGAATTATATTATCAGTAAGACAAAACAATTTAGAATAAAAAAATTTATTTTAAATTATATAATTTGAAATATAAGTTTTTATATTTCATATAATTTAAAATATTTTTCTTTTCATATTTTGAATGGTGTAATTTAAAATATAAAAATTATATTCTGAATTAATAAAAACATAAAAAGACGAAAAACAAAAGGTGATTGAAAGAAATGAAGAAAATGAAAATAGTAAAATAGTATTTTTACTTTCTGTATGGAAGTGCAAGAAGAATTTGTATACATGGTTTTTAAATCTATATGGTAAATAATAGTTTGCTAATTAGAGTTAGTAAGTAGTGAAATAAACAACAAGTAATAGAAATTCCAAATGATTCTTACTTTTTTTTTAAGTTCTTTTGTTTTGTTTCATTTTGTTTTTTAATTTTAGCCAAATTCATTCAAATAGAAAGGTTATAAATGTTCTTATACCCATTATTAAATTTTATTTTATTTGTATTTACTTCTTTATGACAATATAAAAATAGTTCAGACCTTAATCATTAACTTAAAATCAAATATATATATATATATATATATATATATATACATTAAAAAATTTAGGTCATTATTACTATTTTTTATGTATTCTATATTTTACCATCACAATAATACAATGAAGTACGACAATTTGACTTTATCGTAAGATAGCTGGAAGTATTATATTAGTAAACATAAATAACTTTTTAATACATAACCAGTTAGTTGATGTGACATTTTATCGTCTTGGAAAACTTTCGATGCATGAAATATTTTGTTAGTCTTGTCATGAGTAGCTCTTGTTAATGTGAGTCTTCTATATTCAAAATTCATAATTTGTTATAAACAAGAAAAAGAAAAAAAAACATTCACAGTTATTTTTAATATGTTTTTTATTATAAATAATAGTGAATAAATAATCTCAGGACACTGATTTATTAGATTTGGAAGTCTGAGTGTAAATTCTAAATTAAATAAAAATAAAAAGTTAAATAATATATAAAAAAAGAGTCGTATAATATTATTTTTTTGTGTCCATCAGACTTTTCTTTTGTCATTGTTTGTCTTTTCGATATTTTCTCCAATTCAATTATGACTATCACTACTTTCAAAAACGAGATAGATGTTATTTTTTTAAAAATTTTGATAAAATAATAATCGTTATTCTATGAAAAATGATAATAACCAGTATTTAGTAAAATTAGTTCTAATTAAAAATATTCTGTAAAATTAGTTGGTCAACTAGCTAAAAATTACTAAGTCACAAATATGGACATGATTAATTATCTAATCAAATTATAAAAGTAGATAATTACATTTTTTTAATTTATTTATCAAGTTGTTTAAATGTGAGTCATGGATAGTAGAAATTTGGTTATTGGACTCAAAGTATAAACATATGTTTAGTGGAAGCCTTACAAAAAAAATTAAAATTGAGGTTAAGAGTTATGTGGATGGAGTTCTTAAAGTGTTACAATTTTCGGATAAATTATCATCATAGTAAGACTATTTTGGCTGTTAATGCATTGAGTCAAAAGACACTGTGATTAAGTATTTAAAACTTTTAAAACTTATTTAAGCGTGTAGGAATTTAGATTTTGAAATGAGAGTTTTTTTTTTTTTTACATTAATAGCAATATGTTAACTGATTATGACTTTCTTATATAATGCGGCGATCAATAGGATATTGACCAAGAATTTCTCTAAAAAATCTTATATGTAACAAGAAACATTTTTTTGTATAATTATATAAATTAACGACTAAAATAATAATATAAAAATATTAATTGGTTGGGAGTATGAAACTAACTACTGTAATGGGGAATTAAGAGTTTTCTATCAACTCAAAAAATATTTTTTTTTATAATTACATATAAATTCCTAAAATTATTAAATTGAAAATTTATCATTAGTTTCAGATTTCGTGAGTAATTTAATTACTAAAATTTGTCTCTAACATTAAAACAAAAGCAACACATGAAATATGAAATAAGTAAATTTTGTACTACGAATTAATTTTATCTATAACGAAATTGGATAAATCAATTTGAAATATGAAAATAATAAAACAACAAAATAATAGAAAAAATGTATACAAACAGGCAACAAACAAAATGGTTGAATTAATTTAAAATAAGTTAAAAACAATAATATAATCTGAGAAAATCCTCCATACAACAATAAAAAAAAGTCATATCTTGTGATACTTTCCTCTCATTTTATTGAAATTGTTTTAATCGGTGAAAAGACGTTTTGAATGTTATTTCTTTTTAATTTTCTTCAATTACAAAATATCATTGAATTAATTATTATTTTATTGTATTAACCCTATTATCTAAAAGAAATCTCCAAATATCAAAATGTGTTTATAACATTAAAAAAATTCACAATATAACAAAGTAAAAGGAAAGTAAAAGAAAAATTAAACAAAAATTAACAAATTTTAAAAGAAAATAAAAGACACAAAAACTTAAAAAAAGTTGTGTTCAATGGCACAGTTTCAATTAAAAAAAAAGTCATCCTTTCTATCATGACTTAGAAGAAAAAACTTTTATTTGCAACTATTTCTTTATTTTGTAATTATCGTTACAAGCATGATTTTCTCATAATCTTACAAATTTTTAAATTTACTCATGCCGGTACTTTTGGTATATGATAAATTTTCTAAATCTTATTTTATCAATTTGTTTGAATGGTACGAAAAAAGAACAATGAAGAAAAAAAAAGTGAGATTATTTAAATAAGTTAAAAATTAATAAAAATGAAAATAAATAAAAAGTAAAATTAACATTTCTAATATTAATTTTTGATTTATTATTATAATATATTAAATTAAATCTGAATTAAACCATCATATTAAATTATTGAGACTCAAGATTCAATAAAAGAGTCTTCTATCTCTATTCATAGATGATAATTGATTATTTGATATAATCATGATCTTCTTCAATAAAAATATTCTTATATTTAAGTGACTCTTTTGATAAAATAAGATATTATTAGATTTTTTTATTTTGAGATATTGGGAACCAAATTATAGTAATCTCTCATATTTCTTTTTATTAACTTCTTAACAATTAGTTTCCTATTAAACCAATACAAATTAAAGAGTCTCATTAAAATTATTTTAATTTTTCATTAAAATTATCTTAATTTTCTAACGTTTTTCAAATAATTTTAAATATTAAGAAAATCAACATTTATATATATATATATATATATATATATATATAATTAGATTAAGGAAATAAAATTTCCTAACATAATAAAAGTTAAAATATTCACTGTAAAATATCCTTCAGAATATATAATAAAAAAAGAAAAATATATATAGAAAACAAAGTAAATATTAAGTGTCTGATCTAATAAAAATAGAAAGGAAAAAATAAAGGTTTTACGGGAAGTGCAAATTTGCAAATTAAGCATTAAGTATAATGTTTTTCAACAAACTTTTATTACTTAGTTAATTTTATTTTTCTTTTAAGTTTTCTATATATAGCAGTATACAAATGGGAATTTTCTTTTATTCTATGTAGTACATTGTACTGTATTCCAAGCGACTCCGGTTTTCTAACACTTACTATACTATATATTTTTTTCATAACTTTCATGTTTGCTTCTCTCTGTATATTAGTTTTTTTTCTTCTATAATTGATGACCTCAAATCTCATTTGGTATTAATTTTAAAATTTTTAAATAACATCTCAAATTTAAACACATGCACATAAAAATAAATGAATTATATAAATAATTATATAAGAAATTAAAATAACACCTATACACTTTTGATTATACATGAAATGAATTTCGACACGAATGATTATACGTTAGTTTTTTTCTATCAATTCATTGTTTTTTAACAATACCTTTAATAAATTTCTACGAAATTACAGACTTCTTTTCAGTATTGCATTCATGTAAAGATGACCACGAGTTAAAGAGATGAGATGATTGAATAAGATATTTCAAATAAATAAAAAAATTGTTAACACCAAATGAATTCTAAATAAATATAAAAGAGAATAACTTTCATTATGCGGTTAAAAAATTAATTAAAAGATTATAATTAATAATTAATCCTAGCCTATACAAGTTTGTCTCGGATGAAAAGCCCACCAAAATAATACAAACAAAATAAATTCTTAAATGTTAAAATATAAGTTTTTTTTTTCTCAAGAATTTTTTCTATATATTTGTGTCAATTTGATTAAAAATGAAAAGGGTGTGAAATATTTTTTTTTGTCTGTTTTAACTAAAAAAGCAATCATCATTACATTGACTAAGATAGAAACACTTGCAGCAGAAGGATTCATATAAATGCAGTTTTTATCATTGAAGTCGTGTGTGCCGCTTCATTTGCCCACTCTCAACTAACCGCTATTCTCCCGGTCTTTTCGTATTCCACTCTTTTTCTCTGCTTCGCGATTACTTGCTTTAGCCTTTGATCTTGCAATCGCCACATTGTAAGTTGTTTCAGTTTTTTTTGTTGCCCTGATTTGGATTTTTTGTAACTCGTGTTGCGTGATGCTGGTGTGAGTTCATGGCGTTTTTTTTTTTTTTTTTTTTTTTTTTTTTTTTTGTTTTTTTTTTTTTTTTTTTTTTTTTTTTGTGTATTTGTGTTTTGGAAGTTGAAGGGAGGTTTGCATGTGAGTGAATGGTGCATGACCTAACACAGTGCAGTGGTTGTCCCCACTGTGTGACAGGGAGATTTGTCTTGTAGAAAGAGGTGCATTTGTTTAATAGTATTTTGGATGAAAAGGATAGGTTATAAGCTTAGCTTTTTGAGATTTTGGTTTTCTAAAAGCATATAGTACGGCGTGGCTTATTTATTGTAACTATTGTTAATACTTTTTTATTTTATTGACATTTATGTAGATGGCCATGTCCCTTGTTCTGAAGAAAGATAACAAAGTGATATGCACCACGAGGTGCCTGGACCCGCCGGTTGAATTGTATGGATTTTATTCTTCTTAAGTTGTGTTCTATTCTGTTGATTTTAAGAATACTTGGGAAAATTTTTTGTTAGCTGTTATTTTGATAAGGTAAATGGAATTTATGGTGTGACAGTTTGGCCTGAAAATATTTGCAGGCCACAGGAATTGAGCTTAACATGTGAAATTTCAAGAAAGAAGATAAATAGTCTTTCTAAATTTCCCCAATTTTCACTAACTCCGGATCCGAATAATTCACACGAGAAGTCTGAGTGGGGGAATTTTTTGAATTACCTATGTAAAAATGACAAGGTATGCTGCTCTGTTTTTTCTTGCCTAAATCCTTTTATTTTATATGTACTTGTTTTTATTTTACTCTATTTGATTTATGTTTGTGATGGATTTGTGTAATTGTATTGGTTGCTCACTTGCTTCGATATTAAGGATATGTTTGGCCCGATCTATTGTTTTACCTTTTTCTCCTTCAAAAGGGAAGGTGGGTCAAAGAGTTTTTGATACAAGTTCTTAAAAATATAAGTAGTTTATTTAACAAGAACAAAGCTAAAAGATACGGAGCTTTTAAAAAACTCTAATGAGAAGTTTAGTTCTTGCTTAAGCAAAACTTTTTACACTGAACTATTTTTCTAAATCCCAGTCCATGACATTTTATATTTCTATCTTTTAGTAAGCAACAATGAAATTTATGACACCTTAATTTTCTGTCCTGTTTTGTACCCTAGTCTTGTGCATGTGTTGCCTTCACTCCATAAGTTGAGTTTGTTTTTACAATTTTTTTGATTGCCTATTGAATGTAGTACAAAGAATACTGTAAAAGGAAACAACTTTACAATTCAGATTAGACACTAATATCATGATTTATTGAATTTAGAATCTTTCATTAAAAGAAAAAGAGTGAGTTTTTAATTTGGCAAACATATAATAATGATGATAATATTAAAAATATTATATTAGTCACAGCTTTATTTGGTTTCATAATACATTATTTTTGTGATTTGCTACCTTTACAAACAATTATAGATACGTGCACACAATTTAGAAACAAGTCATTATGTAACAAATATTTTTTATGTAAATATTTTAAAATAAAATTACTACAACAATAAAATTATATTTTTGCACCTGGAAAATTCGAGGGAGAAAAACATGGAGATATTTACTAGTGGGTCACGAGCCAATTAAATAAGAGAACATGACCACACAACCAACCCAAAACCTTAAGACAATAAGGTTGTGGGTCTTTCTCACTTGTATGTTGCCCAACTTGCCAATTTGTATACAATGTGAGACTTCAACTCACACATGAACTCTTATAAATCCACCCTTCAAGTATGAGTCCCTTCCACATTGTAAACTTTCCCTTTCTCTTGCTTGTCCATGAGTAATCAATGGTGACTCTCAATGGCAGACCACTTGGAACTTAATTATATATTTAATATATGTCTATGTGTGCGTATCAGGACAAATATGGACAAAGGTCTGACTTTGGCTTTCACAACAGCCAATTATTTATTTCTATGGTGATGTTTTGACACTGTTTATCTATTCTAATAATCACAAAGGGGGCAAACTCAATGATATGGGAAGATATGAAGAGAAAAGTCCTCTTGTTTTATAAATTAAAAGAGGGAATGACAGTAACTTAAGGCCTTTGATAAATAGAATATTTCCTGTCGTTATTTAGTTATGTTATTTCGAGCAGTTAAACGAAAATCACAAACACTTTATTTTTTTGCAGGTTGCTCTTATAAACTTTGAGCAGTACAAGTTTTACATTCTACCTCCTGCATTAGCTTCAACATCTAGCCCAGTCAATGTTGCATATAGTATAGATAATACAGGTTCTGTAGATACTCGTCCAAGGGATTGTGAATCAGGTGTTCCTTCTTTGGAGGACTGTTTTTTGTTCTCAGCAGTCAATGCCTTGTTGTACAAAAACATTGCATGTAATTGTTGTGCAATGTGCATGCACAAAATAACACCAATGGATAGAAATAACTGATGACACACTATTTAGGTTTAGGATATTAAGTTGTCTCCTATCTTTTGCATTTGAAATGGAGAATCATATTTTTAGCTATGGGTTATCTAGCTTGGAATTTGGAATTGTTTTATACGTAGGAAAGAAGACAATGGAATGCTTTATTTAGTTACTACCTCTTATTTACACGGTTGAACATAACTTGTAGTAGATACTTCCTTAGCAGGTTCGCACTTAGAGGAATGTGGTGGACCAAATACAGCTGAAGATCATAAGTGTTCTCTACCTGAAGAAACTTGCAACGAATTTCAATCTCAAGTCCCTCCGAAAAATTTCATTCGGGCAGACCCAAGTTACCTTAAAACTCTTGGCCAAGCTCATTCTGGATGGATTTTTGGTGGAATAGCTGAGCTTGTTGATAATTCCAAGGATGCCAAAGCGACTAAGTAGGTTTTATGTTTTCTTTCCTGCACTGTTCTATCATGCTTTACCTGCCCCTAAACATACTGTTTGAGATCTTTAATTTACTCTATTCTCCTTTCTTGTTTATTAAATTTCTTGAAATAGGTATAGTGATTTGAATGTGAATAGGCAAATATAGGAATTCAACATTTTGTTGCTGCTTTTGGTTTGGTGTGCAAGATGTTAAGAAAGACTAATGTTTTTCTGAATTTTCAAACCATTGGCTTAAGGCAAAAGAAAGTCACATTATGTAGATTATTTGGTGTTTGGCCTGGGGTTTGTCTTTTATTTCTTTCTTCTTCCTTAGGTGAAGTTATAAATACCAAAAACATATAGTAGAAGTAATTGAGACCGTAAATTCTGCATTTCTTTATTTCTCGTCCTTTTGGAGAAGATATTGAGTGCCTTCTTCAAATGTTTTGATAAAATATTAATGCCATATATATAGTTACTTATGTTTATCTATGTTTCTTAACTTTCTCTAGAAAGTAAAAGGTATAGACATCACCTAACCTTTTTTGCTTGTTTTTACATTGACTCATTTGGAACAGAGGATTAGAGAAGTGAATAAGTTGATGTCCGAGATTTAAAAAAAATAAGCTGAGTTATTTATCCTCCTAGTTAGAATGTCTTAAATAGGTTTTATTGGAGAACTCTTTGTGTTGTACTATCTTTGTACCTAGGACTCTAGTTCTGTCTTTTTATTTTTACTCTTCCCTCTACTCATTGAATCAGAAAACTAAAAATATTAATGAGAACATAAGAAAGGTGATTCAAGCTCTCTAAAATATGTTGGCTTTTTTATTTATCTTAAGTTGGTATCAAAGGGGGTCGATCTCTGCCATGCTAGTTTCAGTCTTTTTCAGTGAAGTCTCCACCGTTAGCCTTTGCCACCTACCGTCACAGTTTTTTCTAGTAACCACCAGATCTGAAGTGTCTCTCCAAGTGATGGCCAACCACGCTAGTCCTGGAGGCCAAGTCAGCTCCATGTGCACTTCATTTCTTGCTGTTGCTAGGAATGTGACATCCACGCTTTGCTTTCCTCTTATTTGAGCAACGTCGCGTTTCCTCCACAAGACTCGCCAAACCTCCACATCCTTGTTTTGAGCTTTGGTTCTCCATTACTAGCTTGGTTGAAGGTCACATATGTGCTTTCCTTATTGGTCGTGTCTTTTCTGTAGTCTCCTCTGACAAAAATGTCTTCTGGACTTGCTGTCTCCTTCTATGAAACTCCTACTATTGCTTCTGAAAAACTGAATGGAGAAATTATCTCTCTTGGTCTGCAGTTGAACTTTGGTTCCTCGGGCAAGCTTTTCACGATCACCTTGAACTAGATGAGAGTAATGTACCATTTGATCAAGCTTAGTAGTGGAAGAAGATTGATGTTCAACTTTGCGCTTTACTGTGGAAATTTGTGGGACCCAAATTATTAGGTTTTTTTAGATAGTTCAAACCGTGCAACTTTTTATGGAAAAAGGCTCTATATTTTTGCAAACGATATTTAGCGCCTTTATGACTGTGCCAATAGGCTTGTGTCTCTCAAACAAACAAATCACAACATGATGTCTTTCATGAGAGAAACTCAATCTTCTATTTAAGAATTGAAGATATTCTTGGAGGTTGATTCATTAGACGAGATTAAGAAGTTGGACAAATTCTTTATGGTTATGATGCTCCGTGCCATGATCTAGATTTTGTACATGTTAGAGATAAACTTTTAACAGGTCGTGTAAGTCCCATCCATGGAAAGCTTGACAATACGCGTCCTTTGGGTTCCAATTCTTCTAAGCAGGAATGTTTAAGAACCTACAAAATCTTCTGTCATGGTTTCTACATGTGGAAGAGGAGGACACAATACTAGAGGAGGATGTCCTCAATCCACATACTATTAGAGAATGAGTCATATCCAAGAGAGTTTTTTTTTTTTTTTTTTTTTTTTTTTTTTTTTTTTTTTTTTTTTTTTTTTTTTTTTTTTTTTTTTTTTTTTTTTTTTTTTTTTTTTTTTTTTTTTTTTTTTTTTTTTTCTTTTTA
>Ga0099824_1006196_pt1 | contig 16532 bp, 6 predicted proteins | sample SiratrowhiteBW_FD_76837 | JGI IMG/M metagenome (GOLD analysis project Ga0099824, IMG submission 76837) | Root nodule microbial communities of legume samples collected from California, USA - Siratro white BW | ecosystem: Host-associated > Plants > Roots > Nodule | place: USA: California...
GTTTTTAATAAATAAAAAATAAGCAGAAAAGGAGGGGGGTAGAGAAAGAATAGAATCTCCAGATTTTGGTTCATATTCTCTTTTTTTTTTTTTTTTTTTTTTTTTTTTTTTTTTTTATTTTTTTTTTTTTTTTTTTTTTTTTTTTTTTTTTTTTAAATCAGTAAATACTCTTGAGCAGTGTTTGCTAGAATGAAATTATGGAGTTGATTTCAGAGCTTATTTTCCCCCTATAATTGTATGCTCAGGCAAAATCATGTAAATAGAAAGAATCTTCTTTTTTTCTTTGGTTGGGACGTATTTCCTCTTTTTATTCTTTTTTTCCTTTTTATTTTTGTTAACAATTTATGCAAGCTCTCTTTTTTTGTCTATCCCTGTGGGTTATGACTGATGTCTGGTCAACTTGAACATTTTTTACTGCAATTTGAAGTCAAACTTAAGAACTTACTGAGAATTATATCCCATTTGGTTTAAACCACATTATAATTGCTGTTGGTATATATCAGTTTAATCTACATAAGATGTAGATATCCATTTCAAATGTTTCATAGTTTTCTTCTGCTAGATGTTGCCAAACGTATAGACCCATCTATTTGCATCAAAATACTAAATATGGCTGAATAAAGCTAAAGAGGATCAACCAATAGGTTGTTTCATATGAGTTAGGTAAGCTTTTAATAAAGCAGTTAAACGGCGAAGATAGATTGATTTTCAAGGTAAAAAAGATGCCTTTTAATTCACAAATAAACCATTGTTGTACTTGAAATATGTAGAATTTTCACAATTGTAGAAGATGATATAATAAACTATCAAATCTAAATACTTGGAATAGTTTGCCATGGTTGAAAGATGTTAGGATAGTCAACTGCATGCCACATTCAAGCTCAATCTTTGGTGCCCCTTCCTTACCCTGCCATGGGCCAGAATAGCAAAAAAGGGCTTGTAGAAAGACCAAGTACATATTTTGTTATATTATACTGAGGATCATAAAGTATTTGATTCAGATTGAAATTTATCTAGATACTTAAAGCCCATTTTGACAATCTTATTTTGTGTTATTTATGGAGTACTGCAGATCTATGACCATGGACTTGTCTTAAAGAGCATTTTTTTACCATTCTTAGGTAAGCAATGGTTGGTGCATCATGGTTTCGAACTCTATTGAAGACTCAACGGAAGGATGATGCTCATTCTGAGAAGGCAGTGCTTGGAGTATTAGCATTTGAAGTTGCAAGCTTGATGTCCAAGCTTGTTAACTTGTGGCAGTCTTTGAGTGATAAACAGGTTGCTAAGTTGAGAGAAGAGATAACAAATTCAGTGGGTATCAGAAAGCTTGTTTCAGAAGATGAGAATTTGATTGTACGTTTAATCAGTTTGGAGATGCTTGAGAATATGGCACATGTGGCTGAATCTGTGGCTAGGCTAGGGAAAAAATGCACTGATCAAAGTTTGAAAGGTTTTGAGAATGCCTTTGATGAATTTATCACTTTTGGTTTTGATCCGTATCGGTGGGAGTTTTCCTCCAAAAAAATGGAAAAAAAGGTAAAAAGGATGGAAAGGTTCATATCAACTAATGCAACTTTGTACCAAGAAATGGAACTGCTTGCTGATCTCGAGCAAACTCTTGGAAGAATGAAGGCTTACAGTGAGTCAGATGGACCAAATTTAATTGATTACCAAAAGAAGGTTGCGTGGAAGAGGCTGGAGGTGAAGAACTTAAAGGCTAGTGCTCTATGGAACAGAACATATGATTACACAGTGAGCATTTTAGCAAGATCTTTATTTACAATATTCAGTAGGATCAACAATGTATTTGGCATTCAAGAGATAATAGATGTTGGTAAAATCAAGAATAGAAGTTCTTTGAATTCTGATCACGCTGATGGTAGTCGATCAGTTTCTGAAGTATTGAAACCTTCAGCCCAACCCTCCAGCAAAGTTCGGGCCGCATTTGCTTCAGGACCTCTTGGTGCTTTTCCTGCTACATCTCGTCCAAATGTTCGAACAGATAAAGCTAGCATGTTTCCTTCAGATGCTGGAGACTCGTCCACAAAGCCAGGCCTAATTTCAGTAAAGAACAGAAGTGTCAGATTTTTCTCAGGTCCTCTTGGAAGAAATTCAAAAAAGCCTGTCCCAGATAATGGAACAAATAAAAGCAGCAAGATTTGGAACTTTCATGGCCACTCAACTGCTGCAAGTGGAAAGGAAATGAACCCAAGACATAGTCGACTGACTCAAGTAGAACCTTTCAAAGGATCTATATTGGTCGACAGTTCTTTGGTCATTGATAGCCACTCCAGCCCAAATGATGTTCATTTAGCATCACAGAATCCCAATGACCCTAAGGCAAACCTTGTCACTCCTAGAAAAGGGGTTCATAGCCCTCAGTCAACTTTCCATTACCTGTGCAGGTTAAAGCCTCCATCTGAGTCGCTTGGTGCTGCTTCTTTAGCCCTGCACTATGCAAATGTAATCATCTTGATTGAGAAGCTGGCAACATCTCCTTACTTGATTGGTCTTGATGCAAGAGATGATCTGTACAACATGTTACCGAGACGTGTAAGAGTTGCTATTAGCATCAAACTGAAGCCATATTCCAAGGCCATGGCTGCAGCAGTGTATGATGCAGGTCTAGCAGAAGAATGGACCGAAGCAATGACGGGTATATTAGAATGGTTAGCCCCCCTTGCTCACAACATCCTAAGATGGCAATCTGAGAGAAGTTATGAGCAACATTGCTTTGTTTCCCGGACAAATGTGCTGCTGGTACAAACCCTTTACTTTGCAAATCTAGAAAAAACAGAAGCAATAATCACTGAGCTTCTTGTGGGTCTAAATTATGTATGGAGATATGCTAGGGAGCTCAATAAAAAGGCTCTTCTAGACTGTGGCAATGGTGGGGTAGATAATGGATATTCTCAACTGAATGTCTAAGCACTCTAAGTCAAGTTCATGGCAGGTTTCATTTTTCAACAAAAGTGCAGTCCCTGACAATTCATTTGGGGTGAATCTTTGAGAGACAAATCTTGGGGCTTCTGAAAATCTCAGTGGATGAGAAACAGGTGCTGTGGAGCATGAGAGAAATACCCTTATACACTGGTATTTAGGGTCAGAAATGCAGGCTTGGTGAGAAATGTTCATTTTATATATTCGGTATTATTTTTGTTTGGGGAGATCTTGCTGATTTAACTTGGATCACAAATCTCATCTTTGAATACTTGTCATGTGGGAGCATATTTATGAGCTTTATATGTATTAAATGTATTTTATATGTATTAAATGTATAGCTTTTATCAACCGGGATATTTCTATATTGATATCTGTTGAATTCTATAAATTTCTATGTTGACATCTTTTGAATGGTGAGACATAAAGATTCAAATGCTTTATATCTATAATATGTAAAGATATTTCTGTTTTTATTTTTAGTATTATTTAACAGTGTTATATCGTTTTCATTTTATTTTTTTCTTTTTAGAGTGTTTACAGACATTAATTAAAATAATATTTTTATGATCAAAATAATTAAAATATATAGTTCAATCAACACTAAATTGTTAGTAATATTGCGATTACATGAAAGATAGATTTTGAACTTACTATTTGATTATTTATGTGTAATTGGGTCGAATAATTGTTTTTTTTAATTCTTTTTGTTAAATTTTATAATTTCAAAACATTCTTTAGAATAACTTTTTCTAAAAATAGATTTTGTCATTTAATATTTGAGTAATTTAAAATTTTAAAAACAAACAGTTGGTTAATAAAATAATGAAATATATTCGATAAAATATTAATATATTATTAATATTAACTATAATTTCCGTTGGGATGAATTTGACATTCACCATAACGTAAAAAGTTAAGTTAGATTTAATGGTTTGAGTATGATACAATTAAAAAAAGAAAAAGCAACAACATAACAGAAAAACACGCGAATCAATTTATTTCAGTTGTATTGAGTCTTCGGATAATCAACTTATTCGAATTGTATAATTATTCATATTTAATTTTTACAACTGTTAAGACTAAATCTCTCATCATAAACTTTATCTAACAATTAATGAGAATATATCAAATGCGTGTCGTGACATTGATTACATGGATTGATAATGATGAAAATGAACAAGATATTTAAACAAAAATATAAATAAAATTATTATTAAGTCTTATTTTCATTCAACTATTTGTTACGTCATTCATTGCCTATCCACTGAAAGCAATGTTACCTTATTCACACGTTAAACTTCTATTAATTGTCGAATATCTTTTTTTCCTACCAAAGGAAAGAAAGCGAATGAAATTTGGAACAAGAATCTAGATTTTAAAAATTTACATATATTTACATATATACGTTCTAAACTAGGGTAACAGCATCTAAATATTTAATAGAAATTCCTATTTAAAGTTTTTATTTGAGTCCATTAAAAGTAAATAATTAATTTATTTATTTATGAAAATACGAAAGGATGTTTAAGAAGAGAAAGATAACGATAGCTTGGTTTGGAACACTGCGGCGGTAGAAACAGGACTAGAAACAAACACCTAGAATACAAGTTTGGTTTGGCAGAACATAACTTAATAATGTGACGCGGGAGCACGAAACTTACCACACCACACCATAACACGTTTGAACGTTTGGTATTCTTCGATTTGACGCAACCCTTACTCTTCTCCTCTTACATCACTCGCCGGAGTCCATCGTCTTCCGCCGGTTCCGGCATGGATGTGCCCAAGCACCGTGCCACTCGAGCAACCTCTCTCCGGGATGCCTCCGACTCCTCCAAGATGGAAGGCACCGGAAGCTGGGACGCCATCGAATGGACCAAAATTGAGGTTCCATTATTCTTTCTCTTTCCGTTTATTTAACCTTCTTCGTTTTTCTCGATTCAATCTGTTATTCGCCTCTCTCCTTAATTTATTTGCAGCCAATTGCGCGCTTCGTCTCGCATGCCAATCTCGATTTCTTGATCGAGGCCGAGCAAGTTGCCGCCGAAGTACGTAACAATTCCTTAAACTCTCTCTGTTGTTTAATTTGTTTCGAAGATTTTTGAGAATTCGCCGTTTGTCTTTTTTGTTTTGGTAATTTAGGCTGTTTCTGGTGTTATTTTTTTTTTCTTATTTATAAGTTTATTTTGGAATGAATTAGTCTGGTTTTGATTGTGTGTGTTCAGTCTGCGATAGTTTGTGGAATGTGGGGAATGAAGATGGGACTGATAATGGTAAGGGTGATCGGGTATTTGCCAGAAGTACATGTAGGGCTTGGTGCTAGCTCATCAAGGATACGTTTCAGAAGCTTAAGTTGTATTGAACTCATCATGTTCTTTTACCCAACTAGATAGCTTACTGAATTTCTTGAAAACTTGATTGGGGTTAGTGGCTCTTTTGTTTTGGTACCTCTGTGTGAATCCCAACGAGATAGCTTACTGAATTTCTTGAAAACTTTATCAGGGTTAGTAGTTCTGTTTTGTTTGCTACTTCGGTGTGAATGTGCAATACATTGTGGAATGACTGCATTCTGAGTTTGACGCATGTGACTTGCAAACAATCTGAAGTTAATATTCATATGAGAATTCTGTCCCGCAACAACTACTTGGCTCAATCATTACAGTCTGCACTCAAATAATATGATGTTCAGATATTGATTGTTATGTTGTGTTATACATCCGGTTTCTGTTTCAAGTATGTTAATATTTGGAAAATGTCCATTCTAGTTTCCCGTTTAATCGGAAACTTGTTCATAGATATTGGGTTGAGATTGCTCTGGAAGTGTGTAACGGTAATATACTCTGAGGAGCATATTAAATGAGTCTTGGCTTATTACTCTTTGATGTGTGATCACGTCTTATTAGAGGACAAATGTAGCACATATTGAAAGGAAAATAAAGGGCAGCAATAAATCACCGAAGTGGCCATCTACTCGAGCCAGGCCTTATTAAGAGCACTCAATTTAGCTCCAGTACCAAAACCGCTGGTATCCTTGGAATTGACAAGGAATTACCCCTTTTGTCCCTCACTGCTCTCTAGATGATAGGGTAACAGGGATATAGGGCAGATGGCTAGGATGCCAAAACTTCCTTACAGGGTTAAGGCTTCTAGAATGTCCCTCACTCTTAGGTTTCTTCTTTTTCTGTTAACGGATATCCCTTTTCTGTCAGCTCTTTTGGGGTGTCCCTTTGTCTTCCAGGGAACCTTCTACCGAGCATTTAAGGGCTGATTCAGCTAAAGATGTGCTGTGTCAGACCACACTGCTTAATTGCCAAATTTTCAGCTTATGCTTCAGGATACAATGAACATTGAACTATGTATTGGAGGTTTGTGGGTTGATCTTTTCAATGCCTCAGGGTGGACCTTTGACGATTGTGTGTGTTGGCAAACAATGGAGTAGTAGGTGAGAGGGAGATTAATTGTGATGGGTCAAATGGTGATGTCACTTGCTACCTCAGCCAAAGGATGCATTATAACACTTTAGAACTTCCCTAATATAGGGGCTTTTGGCACTATGTCATAGAGCCTTGGTGGTGCACCATTCATTATGTTAGATTCAAACTGGACCATATATTATTTGTATATCGTGTAATTGTTAAAAGCTCTTTTCTTCGCCCCTATTCTGAATTTTAGCCTGTTGCCATTTATAGGATGAATTTGGTATGCTTCTTTTTCTGTTAGTGTATGCATTGATCCTTTATATATATATATATGTGTGTGTGTGTGTGTGTATAAATAGGCTTAATTAAGTTTTAAGTACCTTATAAATTTGGATATTTTCAATTGAGTCCATATTAAAAATTTTCGTTCTAGTGCTCAAATTATTTTTTTATTTTTGTCTAAGTACCTTGTTGTTTGGTTTTTGCCATCAATGGGATGATGTGACCTTTACTTTTGTCTTTTGGTCTCCAATTCACTGATCAACTTGGGTGTTCCCTCTCCAATCATCTCTAACTTACTGGTCAACTCACTCTTTCATCTCCAAGAGAGAGTTGGAGGAGAATGGAGAGGAAAGATAGAAGTTGATTGGTGAGTTAGAGACGGAAAACAAAAGTGATTTGACTGACAAGCTGGAGGAGATTGGAGAGGAAATACACAAATTGATCGGTGAGTTGCGGACAGGAAAACGGAAGTAATGACTACCTCATATTGTTGATGGCAAAGTCAAACAATAGGATATTTAGACGAAAATAAAAGAATATCTTGAGGACTCAATAGAATGTAAATTTTTAATAGGGACTCAATTGAAAATACTCAAGTTTATAAGGCATTTAAAACTTAATTAAGCCATATAAATATATAACTTAAATATGTTTCCAGTCCCTTAAATTTGATTATTTTTTTTCCTTTAATCCTCCAAATTTAAATTGCCTTTTTTAGCCCCATAATTTCCGAAAATGCTGTTTTTTGTTTCTCGCCTACACTTGTTGTTAATGTGGCTAAGGACATCTACATCAACAATGAAACATGTCATTAAAATAATGACGTGGAAATACACATCTATAGGCACAGTCGGCTCTGCTTTCTTTTTTGTCAGTTTACTCATTGCTCCTTTTTTGACATACACACATGCACACACAATATACAGCTGAGTGCCAAAGTGAGCAGCTCAGACTTTTCTTCTCAATATTTCAAGTCAGTATGGAGCCAAGCAAGATGGAGGATAGTTCCCAAGTGGGAGTGGGGACTGGGGATAGGACTTTCTGTGCAAAGTGTGGGTTGGTATTATCTTACTGCATGCTCAATTTGGTAGATGACATTGCTTCCGAAAACAAATATATGGTCATAGTGCAAGATATTTGACCTGGATATGACATGCTAAATGCTGGACTAGAATGTTGAATTTTTTTATGTAAATATTAAATAATATACCTAAACTTCTTATAAATGGCCTCCAGATATTAGGAAAACAAGATATTGCCTAACCAATGCCTCCTATATATGTCCATTACTTTATTTGACACTGCTCAAATATTTAGTGCAATTGGGCAGCCAAAGAGCTAATATTTTTCTTAATTTTATGTTAGGTTTCTTATATACTCGTTCCATTACCAAAAATTAATATAGTGCACGCTTCTTCGTAGTAACAAAATGCACTGCTGTGACAAATTTGACCAAAATACCCTTATTTGAAAAAAAATGAACACTTTATTGATTTGCTGAAGTGGAACATATTATGAAACAAATTGGTTGGTTATTTCACTGTTACTTAAATACGAAAAATCGGCCAAGTGAAACCACTTCCTTTTTGTCAATGGATGGATGACTGACTAGCCATGTATTTCAGTCTGGAAGCTTTGACAGATCTCTGTCTAATTATGACTTTTGCAGTGATATAGTAAAAATTTAATATTTAGTTTAGTATATGCATTTTCCAGTTAGTTTCCCTTTGCCTTTATTTTGAGTTGATCTCTCTTGGTTTAATTTAGAGGCAATAGTTTTTGCTTTGAAATCGTCTTGAGCTTGAGATGCAAAAATAATGCTCGACATATTAAGTAGAGTTACAAAGGATTCTGAAAATATATGTGATGCATAGAAAGTGGTGCAACACTTGGAAAGGAAAAAGAGGGAGAGAGAATCTAAGCATTTCTGAACTGAATTAAAATATGATTTGGAGTTTTTTTTTTTTTTTTAACAAATCCTTACTTGCATGTACTAGAACAAAGTATACGCAAGAAAGCAACTGCTTTCTCTCCAATGTGAACCTTTGGCAATGAAAAAGGATGAAAATATACCTGGAAAGCAAATGTTCCAAGAAATTTCTCTTTGGTGTGAACCTTTTGCTAAGTTTTAATATAAGGCTTTAATATTTTAAGTTCACATTTTTCATGATTGAATATATCAATGAAACTAAGTTGGTGTTTATTTTCAGGGACATGGTGTTGTTCTTGTTAATACAGATGATGCTGGCACATTGATGGTAACGAATTTCCGTCTTATATTTCTGGTAAGTTCAGTGTTCTAGTACTTCCTACGTAACTCCTGAATAATTCTTTGTGAGGTACTATGATGCTGTAGCAGTCTTGAATTTATGATTTGGGAATGCCTGCAACCTAGAGAGGTGACTAATATTCACAGGAAAGACAATATTAGTATATAATGGTGTGATACTTAAGAATTTTGGTTGACAATCAAGACATACTACTGGCTGAAGAATTTTTGAATTTTTATTCAGCCTGACCACTTGATAAGGAGGAAGTTTTGGAAATATAATTGACTCGTTAGGTATATTAGAAAAAAATGTATTTTAATTTCCATGTTACCCAAACCTATTGCTTTGCCGTCATTAAAATTCACCTTACCATTGTTTTTGTTGATCATTTCTTCTTTTTTCCCAATCTTTCAAAGCTTCAAATATGTATGCTGTTGGTACTATTCATAGCACCTGACCTGACCGTCAAGGTTGAAACTATAGCTAAGGCATGTGTGAGCCTAGACATAACTCGTGAATGCCTCTAGCTATGGTTGATTCCAATCTTAAGTGCATCAACTTCAATTTTTACCGGTGTTAGACTTAGATGTTTTCTGACAAGGTCTGTGTCTGCTTATTCAAAATAAAAAGAGAAAAAAAGTATAGTTTTAGAGTCCCTGTACTTTTAATTTTGGACCCAAATTAAATTTGACCAAAAGTACCAGGACCAAAAACACTTTTTCCACAAAAGAACTAAAAAGTACAAATATAGTTGTATGAAAATATGTAAAATGATTAGAAAAAGAAGACAGAAGAGGGGCGGTGAAATTAATTAGAAGCATGCTGAGTTGAGTAGAGCAGGGGAGGGGAGATTTGACAAAGAAAGGACCCTGGTTTTTTGGGGTATTGTGGTATTAAAGGCAGATAAAAGCTGAGAAACTGCTATTAAAAAACTGCTCTACTTCAAAAAAATTGGTTTGGTGTGTTACATTAAATGGAGAGAGGAGAAAAAAAAAAAAATGAAGTCACTGACTGAAAGAGAAAGTGTTTATTTTGATTTCGTGCTGGTTGATGTCCCTTGATTAATCATTTAAATTCTGATAGCATAGGTGTTTCTCTTCTTTGTAAGTCACTTATGTTTTGCACTTGCAGAATCTAACTTTTGATTCATATGCTGAACATTAGCATTTGTTGTGTGGAATGTGAATTATATAATTAGTTTATGGAACATTATTTTCTTGAGCCAAATTCTTTGTTTCTTTTATTGGATACAGTTGGTGGCAATTAGTTGCCTCACCTTCATCCAATATCAGGCTAATTAAGATCCTGAGTTCTGTTGTGGATTGGTGTGCCTTTTTCTGCATCAACTTCAGTTGTTTGTCTGGGAAATTGTTACCTGCCTAGTTATTTTGTAAATAACCTTTATTGAATTTATTCTTTGATTTCCTTGCATTTTCTAGAGTGAGGGAACTAGAAAGGTTATCTCACTTGGAACGATACCACTAGCAACCATTGAGAAGTTTAACAAAATGGTAAGTTCATGCAATATTTTCTGCAAACTATTTTCTTTTGTGTGTATATTGTTATATACTTTAGTTATATTGCATTAGATTGATCGAAACTTTCTCTTTGTCTGCTTCACATATACGTTGGCATACTAATATACTATAATCAGACATATGGGAAATGAAATTCGAATAATAATTTTGCAGCGACCATGCATATCCCTTCTGTATGAGTTTTCCCAGCCTCCATTTTAATCCCATCATTTCTTCTCTTATTTTTGTTTTGTTCTTTTGCTTCCCTTTTCAATGCACAAATGTTCACGTGGACACACTTTCATATTATTTTACATTAGAATTTAGGTATTGGTCATAGAATACATGAAATCTTGAAATCATTACTGATTGTTGCATTTACCACAAATGCCCAAAGTATACTTAGACTGATTCGTGAATGGAAAATAGAACTTTGATATTTTTAAAGGTTTGTTCTGTAAAATAATTATTTTGAATGGTTCTGAATTTTTTTAATTGATTGACTGGTCAATGAGATGGATTTGTGTCATTAGGTGATATGCTGATATGATCTCAGCAACAGGAATGATTATATGTATTCTTTCTAATTGTATTAATGTTGTGAAAATTTTGAACTATATTTATATGGCGTTATGACTTATGAACAAATGACTGTATTTTGCATGACTTGATTCCGGTACCTTCTTTTGTTGCAATTATCTGGAACCTCATACATTGCTTTCTTTTAAATCTAGGTTGTAAAGGTTCAGTCAAATAGTCGTCATGTAGACAAGACACCAGCACAGAGACTGCTCCAGGTGATTGGTATGCAAAAGCTACTCTAAATCAATATTTTCTTTTAAATATGTAATTAATGAAATCACTATACAAGATTTGTACATAAATTATTAATTTTTAAATAGAAGATAAATCTTGCAATTGATTGGAAAGCTAAGTTCCCTTAAGGTTGACTCTTTAAATTCAATAATAGCCTCAACTGAAACAATGTGTTAAAGTAGCCTAAAACGCACTTCCAATATTGGTTATACCTCTATCATACCTCCTTACTCGAGATTCCTTCAGCCTTAAAGCATGGACGGTACACATGCTTGTTCTATTTTGTGCTTGAATTCAACATATTTTAGAAGAATGGGGTTGACAAAGATTGCAATCATGCCCACTTAATATGTTGTTAGGGAAGGCAGAGTTGGTTTTATATTTCTGAGAAATATTTGTATGTTGCAAATTTATGGGCACCATAAATTGCTTGCTCTTTTGGTATAGTAAATGTATTATAGTTTGAAACGTTTTACTGTAATACTGTGACGACCACTTTTATTTGGAACAATGTTGTTTTGAGTTTGGCGTAAAACTGGGTATAACTTTAAATTTTGATCTCTTAAGGGGGATTCTTTATACTCCACCTTTGTGCTATTTTAATATCTTAAATCTAAATAATTTTTTTTTTATAAGAAAAATAATATTCTTGATTTGCTTATGCAGGAAAAGATATGAGAATTTTAGTCTTCAGTTTCAGACCACGTACAAAACAGGTAATTCTACCAAGAGTTGTGACCTTGTAAAATGGTGCAAGTTCTCTTCAAGATATCTGCTTCTACTAATGATTAATTGATTTATTCATTAATATGCTTCTTGCCCTTATAACTTTTTGGGGCCTCAACATTTAAGGTTGGTTTTTGGTTTACATGCATGGAGAGCCTGGTTTAAATTCACGAGAGCCTGGTTTAAATGTAGAGCAAGTTTATCTTCTTACCGACTGTATTTAGGTTTCTATTAACCTCTCATTAAGTTTTTCATACAAAAATCGTGGAGGTGCATGAGTTGTTTCACAACCAAGGTAAAGTGCTCAACAATTAGGGGATGCCTACTGATAACGGATCATCAGCAAGAATCAGATCTAAGACCTTTACGTCAGTTCAGCTTAAATCATGACCCTCCTAATTGTGTCAATTTCCATTGGCAGGAAAAAGCAAGGAATTTAAGAGAAAATACAGAAATTTACTTATATTTTGTACGAGTTGGAATTCTTGCTGGTCTATTAGTCATTTCTTTTTTTTAATATTTTATAGCTTAGAAAATATCTGAAGTAGTTGGTACACTTCACTTTAAAAGTGTTGTAGGCTAGTGAGGATGTCAGTGGATGCTTTTTATTTTCTTATAACATGTTTTGGATCTAATGTTAATTATAAAAATATTACAGAGACGTGTGGTATTTGATGCGCTATTGAGGTGTACAAAGCCGGCAAGATTATGGGATCTTTATGCTTTTGCAGCAGGACCTTCTAGGTTTAACAACACTACTCCACTGGTCCGTTTGCTGGATGAATATTTTCGGCTTCTTTGCCTAGGTTCTTTTCGTGCATCAGTTGATATAATTGAAAATGGGTCATTCACGTTGTCAAATGACCTATGGAGAATAAGTAGTGTGAACTCCAACTATACAATGTGCCAGAGTTATCCATTTGCTTTGGTTGTTCCAAAGATCATTAGGTAATTTATCGAGGGCCAAATTTTCTACTTTTGCACTAGTTGTGATTTTTGTCTATATTGACAAGCTTGAGACCACTGAACCACTGTTTGTTTACCATGATTGTCTCAATGCTAGCGATGATGAAGTGCTCCAGGCATGCAGCTTCCGGGCAAGATGTCGACTACCTGTAGTTTCATGGTGCCATCCATGTATGTGCAGAATCTAGGTTTCATTTAATAGTTGACACGGTTCTGTTTCTTATTTTTACATTCTTTTCAGTTCTGTACTTTTGTCTTTTGTTATTTTAATTTGAGGGTTGCCTTCTAACTATATGGATTCGATGATTATAGTGACTGGAGCAGTTGTTGCACGATCTTCTCAACCCTTAGTTGGTCTTATGATGAACATGAGGAGGTAATGCTACCTATTTTGTCAAATATGCCCTCTTAAAGCAAAATACACAAATTGTTTGTTCTAGGTGCATTGTCAAATGGCACTCTGGTGGAATGCTGTTGTAAATTTTGTATAAACACTATGAGAAGTGCATGTTGTGGAAGCTTTTGGTGGGCACAGTTATTGTGGCACCATGGTGGATGATGTAACTTCAGGGTTATTTCAAAGGGTGCACTATCTTTAAAATTTGCTGCAAACACAATTTAGTGTTTTTATTGAAAAATTTGAAAATGTCACAACTCACATGACCCATGTCTTGAATAGTTACACATTCTAATATTCCTCTAAACTGTCAGTCCGTGGCCCCTCTCTGCTCCATATTCCTACTGTCATGCGCTCCTTCAGACATTTATGCTAGTCTCCAGTGCTTCTTCAGGAAATCGGGGTCTTGCTATGTTTTCTCTTCCTAATTTTTACTTTCCATCCTCTCCCTCTTTTTCCTATTCTATTCTCTCTCTTCCTCTCCTTTCTGTTCTTCCCATCAATCACATTTGTTTGTTAACAACATTCATATACTGTTTTGATAACAAAACACATACTCTAGTCTTCCTAGTTCTGTTCTAAGCATACTCTTTTCCGCTATTTACTTTTGATAATTCTGCTTTTTATTAACAAAAAAGTTTTGAAGTTGTTCACTTTCTAATTCTCTTTTTAACAAAAAGATTGAGATTCTGTTCTTCTAGAAAAATTAGTCACTCTAAGGCATAAGGATGTTAAAAGCTAAGCCTATAGACACGCCAATGGATCCAAGAGACAAACTTGTATTAGACCAAGGAAAGCCTCGGATCCAAGGAGATACAAATAGTTAATTGGTAAACTAAATTATCTCATGGTGCCACCTTTTTACTTTGCCTTTGTAGTGAGCATAGTAAGTCAATTTTTTAATTCTCAGTGTCAAGATGATTGGGATGCAGATGTTTAAGGCCTACGATATATTAAGAATGTCCTAGGAAAAGACCTTATTTATGACAATAAAGGGAAACTCAGATGGTTGGGTATTCTGATGTTGACTGGGCATATGCACCCAATGATAGACACTCTTACTTCATGATACTGTGTTCTTATCGGGAATAATTTAATATTTTGGAAAAATAGAGCAAGATGTTGTAGCAAGCACAAGTGCACAAGCAGGATATAGGGCAATGAAAGAACTTCTCAAAGAGCTTAAGTTTGAGGAAAATTTCCAAATGCACCTTATAAGTCAATCAAACAACAATACACATTGTTTCTAATCCTGTCTTTCATGAAAAAACCAAGCATGAAAGTAAATTGTCATCTCATAAGATAAAAGTTGCAGTATGGACATGTCACCATTAGATTTGTCAACTCTAGTGATCAACTGATATACATATTCACCAAATCTCTAGAGAACCAATGATCATATTTTTATAATTATAGATATCAGGATCATATTTGTAGTATTTTAGGATCTATATTATTAGATGATATCAAATCTCCTCTATTTATTGTATTGCTTTCTTTTTCTTAATATAAACAAATCACCTATTGTTCTAAGAGGTACATTCAATTTCAACTCAATGATTCTCTCTCTATCATAGTTTAATAGTAGTTTTAGATATGGTTTTGAAAACTGCCGGATCAGCCCAACTGTAAAATTGGTCTAGTGTCTTGTTCAAATAAACCATAAATATGACCTTGTGAAAAACCTGAAAACCGCCACATGTGAGTCAATAAAACTATTCAATTACATCATTTGATTTTTCTCTTAAAAAATGAAAAACGAACTCCGGATATTTTTCATTTAGTTTTTATTCTACATGTAATGAATATTATTTTATATTGTTAAAACTAAATCCAATCCAAGAATTATGTTATATATGATTTGCATTTTCGAGTGTACTTTTACTTTGTGTTATAAAATTTGATATTATGTTTCTTTATTATATTATTTAATGTATTATTTAATCGTTGTTATTATTTTATTAGTGCCAGTCTGACTATAGTTGAACTATTGGATCTTGAATCAACGCTTTAGTTGGTCCAATGCCTAATCTGATTTTAATTCCTTTATACTGCATAAACAGTGAGTATTTATTTTCTGTAGAAGGATGGATTGCAAGTCCGTGTAGTAGTGTGTTCGTTTAGTGTACTATATTGTGAATGGAGTGAAATGTGATTTGTTTATTTCTTATGCTGCAGTGATTTCTTTATTTATTTGTTTTATGGGGGAGAGGGGACTGTTTATATCATATGTTTTCTTTTCTTTTTCCTGGATGGTGCTTTCTTTGAATAAGTTCTTTTATAATAAATGAAATAAACAGAACACTGACAAGCTTTGTCATATTTTTTCCTCCAGCAACATGGATGAAAAACTTGTGGCTGCACTCTGTAGCAAACTAGATGGCTCAAGAAGGTAAGATATATCCTAATGTTATACTCTTGCATTGTATTATGCGGGCAATATACATACCCATTTTACCTTGTTGAATTTAAACTTAATTATAAAGAATGGCACTAAGAGTTGAATTCGGGATCACTTGTTTAGAGAGGCTTTGATATTATACCGAGGATCATGAAAAGTGAGAAGCAAGGGAAGTTTAACTGTCATTATACTTGAACCTTATACTTCCCACACCCATACGCAAATCTCCTTCAACTGGTGTTTCTGATTGGTGTTTTAGGAAGACATAGTTGGGTCACAGCTGGATGGGCCCATTTAAGGGTAGTTTTCTATTATAAACTGTAATCTGTTACTTCTATAATTGTAGAAATAAGGAGCTGATCCTACATAATCAGCTGAATATTGAATAAGGAGTTGATCCTATATAACCAGGAATGTCTAGATTATACATGTATTATAAGGACCTTTTTATTTATTTCACTTGAAAGGATTAGTTTGAAAGAACGAAGATTTTTATTCAATCCATTAATTTGAAACTGTACATCAACCTCTATATATAGAGAGCTCTAACCCTATAGTAATTCTCAGAATTTAGAAGGAATAATATATTCTCTCATTAAATTATGAGGTCATTGGACCTATATATACACGAGCCTGGTGGCTATTTTAGGAAATATTAGCAACTGATCCTAAGGAGACAAATCCCTATAATTGTGGGATTGTCCTTAAATACATAATCCTAATATTAATATAAAGATACTGCTGTGATACAGAATAAAATTACATCAAGGATAAAATATAAAACTTCCTAAA
>Ga0099824_1006198_pt1 | contig 16527 bp, 15 predicted proteins | sample SiratrowhiteBW_FD_76837 | JGI IMG/M metagenome (GOLD analysis project Ga0099824, IMG submission 76837) | Root nodule microbial communities of legume samples collected from California, USA - Siratro white BW | ecosystem: Host-associated > Plants > Roots > Nodule | place: USA: California...
TAAAAAAAAAAAAAAAAAAAAAAAAAAAAAAAAAAGAGTGAAAACTATAACGGAAAAGAAGAGTATTTGAATGAGAGGAGATATAGAGAAAAATACTTTTTTTTAGTAATATTTTATTTTATTATTATTATTATTATTATTATTTATTTTATTAAAATTTAATTACGTGTACTGTATCTTGAGTGTGATGATTAAGAAATGTTATATTGTGTGGTCGCAATGTCCGACACATACTGATTTAAACCTGGTTAAAATTTGTAGGTTAAGATCACTTACATAAAAATATAAAGATAAAAAAATAAGTATATAAATGGAGAAATTTATTTATTAAACATTTTTAAGAGAGATAAATAAAAATATGAAATAAACATTCCACAAATTAAAATTAGTTTTATTAAAAAAATTGAAACTGTGTAAGAAAAATCTGACGAATTAGTTAATACAAAATAATTTAAGTCAGTGAAAAAACTAACTCCAATTTGGCCAGTACAATATAATGTCTTTTAGAAATTTTGAATTAGTGACAAAATGATAATATTAAAATACGTGTATTGATTTATCAATTCCATCTTAATAATTAAAACTTGCCTATATAGAGAGAAACTGTATGTACTGAACAGAAAAACAAGCTAAATTTGAAATTATAGAAACAGAACACAGAGGCAGGCAACTAAAGCATATTCTACTTGTTAGATTCCCTATTCGCAAAAGCTTGGTGAGTAGCAAAGTGCTTGAAAGAGAAAGATGTTATATCTATTCATTTTCCATTAAAAATCTAGGGCCAAAGCATAATGTTATGCCAATACAACAACTAACCTATAGAGGAAAAAAAAAATCCTGAAACAAGACTGCACTTAATGAGACAGCATGTAATAGTGGATTAGACAAGACTCTAATAAAATACACTGCACTACGAGACTTGTAGGATAGATTTGATGACACAAGTTGTTTAAACAAAGAACCAGTAATCTAGCTCCTTCAAAGCCAACCAACCGTTCCGTGAAGTCTCGAAGAATACACTGATGCACCAGTTAACAAAGTTGTGGAAGGGGATCACAGCACAGCCCAGCCACAACATACGAGAAAAGGCATAAATCAAGAACCAAATTATTGCATAAACAAGACACCCTAATTCAAAGGAAACAAGGAATCTTCAGGCTTCTTTGTATATCTCATTTAAATAGATATGATAATTTTGGCTACACCACAAACCAATGCGAGAGAAAATTGCATAAAAACAAACATGTTCAGGAAAAATAATTTAAGTAAGCAGAATACACATTCACTGTTGAGGTATAAAGCTGACATGATAGTGAAAAGAAGGTAAAGTGGTGAGCAGCGTTCTAATTACAATCTGAACGCCAGAAAAATCAAAACTAAGAAAAGAATGGTAACGCAGCCTGGCACATCCATCGTTTGTATTTTAGGGTACTTAAAGATTTCTTTCATCAAAGATTCATTTAAAAAATGTTCTTTACTCAATTAAAAATAACTTTTACGAACAAGCCTATTTGAATGACAATAGACACCCCCACCGCTCACTTCAACAAAAAGCCACTCAAGCAATAACCTTGGGATTCGAGTGAGATTCATGTAGGAGACCAAGGGATTTTCATTTTCGCCTTTTGGCTGTTGGCTGTTGGGTTTGGTGCAAACACAGTGGTCTCCGTTGTTAGAGGGCGTGAAAGTAATGCAAATGGTATTGTCGTTCAATGGCAGAGGGGATTTGAAAGTGGCTCAATGGTGTGGTTCTGATTGGATTGAGTTGAGTCCTTCTTAGTAAAGTTCATTTCTTGAGGAATACGTGCTGCTTTGATATTGGAGAGTTGGTAATTTCAGGGAAGTAATTCAGAAACAAAATGTATAGCAATCATCCACCCAACACGACCAATGTATATTCCAACAAGTAAAACAACAGAGTGGACTATCAAAATTCCAGCTACGTAAAATTCCAGCAAAAAAAAAAAAATCCAAAAACTCTAAAAGATATACCTGTTCTGCAAATTTGATGGCACCGGAACCCAGGAAGTAATTTCGGTTATTGCCAATCTCTGATGTTCCTTTTATCTTCTCTTCCTCTATATTAGGCAAGAAAGACATTTTTTCCTCCTTGTCCAGTGCATTTGCCAACTACCCCTTTTTTGTTTTGCATACCAGAAAGAAAATACTAAATTAATCGTGCGGGCTAAGGTTTTAGCAGTAGGAAATTGTATTACAAAATATTGCATGAATCACAGCCGATTGTACAGTAAATATAGGGATGTACGAGATTGGTATAGGGATGAAGAGCTGTTCTGGAAGGAATCGTAGCAAGAAAACCTAAGTATTTTACCTGCAATGAATGTCAGAAGCAGATATGTTTCATGCGATCAAGACTGTAACCTAAAGTTATAGTGTTCTTATTATCAGTACTAGAACTTCCTTTTGCATTAGATAAACCTTATCTTTGTGAGCATTTACAACCTGTTTTTCTTTGATTGAAAGAAATTAAACCTTAACATTTAGACTATTCTAGTACCTAAATGGTTCCTCCATGAACAAGTCATTCAATCCAATGATTTAAACAACCCACTTTTCCTCATCCATTCCAGGGATTACAACATCTTCCCTCATCATACATGCATAACTCTTTCCAACTGGTGCCCCAGCCTGACCAAATAGCTCAACCACTGCAGGCAGCATACCGTAGTACCTTTTCAACTCATTTACCAAAGGTTTCGTTGGTTGCTGATCTCGAATGTGATAGACACACACTGGAGGTACCAGATCATTAATTGTTGCCTTCTGCCATGCATGTTGTCCGTCCCTCATCTGGTGTTTGAAAGCTTGACAATTTCGTACTCTATGACCTTTGGGTCCCACTTGTACCTCTGGACAATATCCACAAGTTTGGACAGCATATTTCTCCATAAGTTTTGAAGCTCCTGTGCGCATTTTTTCCCAGGCTTTCATGCCTTGAACAGCAATAGCTGCACAGAAGCATGCACATAGTCAATATAGTTAAAAAAAGACACAATGTGAGTAATGTCTGAGAGAAGAAAAAAGTATTTGTTTTCAAAAACCTTGGATATCATCAGAATGCATCATCACAGAATTTGTGTCTTTATCGAAACTTTTTTTCTTATACCAAAATCCATGTGATTCTATATCTTCCCCAAGAGAAATTTCTTTCGGAAATCTTTTCTCAAAATCAATAATCCTACCAGCAACACAGTAAACAGGGAAGGTCCTTCTCCTGGTAGGGTACTCTGGTATGTCAAAACCTGCCTGGACACACAATTCCAGAATCGCTGGAATTCGGTCAACTTCAAGCATTTCATCATGTGAAACAGCCCTCCCTATTCTATCATATAGATGAAATGACTCTAGAAGTGGCAGAATATGTTCAACACCACCTTTGACCCAACTATGTTCTTTGCTTGGTGGGCTTCCTCTAACATCACATGTTCTGATTTTATGTGGCGGATGACCAACATGAACTTCTCCACATAAGCTGCAAAGCATCTACCAGCTTAAAGCAACAATAATGCACATTTAAACCAAGTGATGAGACATTTTAACATTATTCATATTATAAATCTTGTTCACATTAAGAACTCCTCTAAAACCCAGAATGCATTGAAAAAAGGTATTGTATCACATAGTTGACTAGTTAAAAATACAAGTAAATTCCAAAAATATCAGAAAAAAACATACTTCTGATTGGAACTCTATCTTACTTAATTGGAAGTTCTGTAGGCAAAATGCTAAAAGCTTGAACAACGACAACGAAAAATACAGAGTTAGAGTGTTACCTGCATACATAAATAGCAGTATAGTTGACAAGTCTTGAAACACAGGATATTAGTTTACATCTGGCAGCAAAAACTTCATGAGCAACAGGAATCAGATGCTTAACCAACAAGCCATTTTCAGGAGGTTGTAATACAATCTCATGCACGTTTTGTCTCTCCTTTTTCTTCAGTCTAGCTTCTCGCTTAAGTTCATTAAAACTTGTCACTGGCGGTTTCCTCTCAAACTTGCTGAGCTTTCTTGGCATCTCATTGCAAGTCGACACAGTAGAGTACAAAAGACAAAAATGTCCATGTATGCCTCTGAGTGTTGTAAAATGAACTAGTTTAACTCTCTGGAGAAGGCTACCAAGAGTTTGAACATGTCTTGGCAGCATCACTGCTCATTAGAAGATGATACCTACACTGGTAGATATTCATGGACAAATTTATATATACTGTATGCAAATTGAAAATTTTTAGTAACTACTTATTTTATGTTATTGAAGTAAATTCCAATTCTATACGTTGAAAAGAAAAAAACTGTATTATGATGTAATGTTTTATGTTGCCTTTCCAACAAAACAGAATGTTGTCAAATCCAATCTTTACAGCAGAAGTTACACACGGAACAGAATCATGACCGTAGCTATGAAACAAACACCACACAAATTCGAGCTTCAGCATTTGACTTTATACATATAACCTACTTAGATCAGCTACTCCGATGAAAATTGTAAACCCAATCGACAAGCAATTATTATTCACAAGCTTGGATAGGAATCAATTAATCATGCAGCTTTTTGGGCAACCAATATTCTGTAATTTCTAGTTCACGGTTTATGCAAAAACGAACCTAGGTAACAATTTCGTGGTTCACTAGTTCTCTTTTGCAAGTCTCTGTCTTTTTTGGGTATTAATGTTGCGTTCTCCTATTGCACGAACAGATGTCTTTGGTGTCTTTGCTCTCTGTAATATAACTGCTCTCCCATCTAGTACTTTTCAAAGATAATTAGTGGGTTGAGTCATATTAGGGTTCTACTTCTTTTTCTAACTCTTCTCTTCTTATTTTGGATGAGCCTCAGTGCAAGTCCAACAACTTCTCGTAGTTTTTTTTTTTTTTTTTTTTCGTTTCAACTCATCACAATTCTCAAGGGAAAGCAATCCGATATAAGGAAACTTTGCCAACAAATAAATTCCTAAATTACATTTATATAATCAATGTTATCATCGTAATCACTTTTTCATCCACTGTAGCAGTCATAGGTAGCATTAACAGTGCACCTTCCATCAATTACACATTCATTCCAATTCCAATGGGTTCATCACTATCAAAATCGAAAATTGCAGGCATCAATTCAACTTAAAGATCAAATCAATAATAGGTCTCATTCACATTGTCCTATCTTACCAATTCAAAGGTGACTTATAATATCGAAAAAACAAACAAAGTCGAGATCGAGCATTCCACCACAAAAATGGCCAAATCTAGTGAAACGAAACTGATGAAGGACCACCTAGAACCACATAAACAAATACTAATTAAATAGAAAAAAAAAATTAAACAAAACTAACCTGGAAGCGGCGGAGTCGACGATTGACCAAGGCGGTGGCGGCGCGCGGGCGGGAAGGAGGCGCGGTGGAGGTTCGTGGAGGCCCTTGGCGGATACGCGACGGGGGGCTTGGTGGAGACGCGGTGCAAAGAGGGCGGAGCTGAGGCGTGAATGCGCTGGGGCAAGAGATGCGGCGTGCCGGACGAAACTGCACTTGGAGGACAGCGGCGACGGCGAGCAGGGCGGACACGAGGGGCGGCGGCAGAGTTCGTCGGCGCTCTTCAGTTGCTGCGAGGAATAAAGGAATCAAGTGAAGAAGAAGAGAGGACCCGCGCGCGATTTTGTGGTGTTTAAGGAAAACGACGACGTATTGGATTTCAGTTTTCCATGATTCCTTATAACATTCTACATATATTTATTCTTTTAATATAATATTTTATTATGAATAGCAATTGTCAAATGAATATTGATAAAAAAAGATGGTGTTAAAAGAATATTTTCTACCTTATATTATATTTAAGAAAAAATATGTTTTTGACATCTTCAACAAGTAAAAACATTCATTCGAAAACCCATTGTAATAATAATATTAGTATTCTAAATTAAAAATAAAATCTAAAATTAAAATAGTAAATAAACTGAGTTTTAGATATTACCCACAATAAATTATTTTATTATTGAAGAAAAAAACTGCATTGCACTATTAAAATCATTATTTTGCAGTTGAAACAAAGAAAGAAAAGGAAAAACTCAAAAGCAAGCATGCATTGTTGATTATTACATGCATGCATGCATGCGATCTGGTTTTTCTCTTCGTTCTCAGCAACCTACAATTCTCCATTTTCTTTTCTGAATTCCACTCTCTGAAACAACATCAAAATCTCACGCCATTTTCATCAATTTCTCCCAAACAAAAACCATTCACCATTTGCATTCCCACGTTCGATCCAAAATCTGGAAATCCGAATTTCCAAAATCTTCAACCTCAAGGATCGGTTTCCGTGGGAGATAGATCTTGGAGTTTCAATAGAGCAGAAATTAGGGTTTCGCTTTCGCTTTCGTTTGGAGATAGACAGATAGATCTCGGACTTTCAATACAAAACGCTATGGTTTCCTCGTGATGGCGTCGTCGCGGCGAGAGTGGAATCTCGCGCGTTGCTGAAAACACTCTCAACTCCGATGGGCAACAACTGCGTGGGACCCAACGTCGGTAACGGCTTCCTCCAGTCCGTTTCCGCGGCGGTGTGGAAGACGCGCCCGCCGGAGTCTCGCCTTCCGCCGCCCTCCGCCGAGACCAAAACCTCGACTCCGGTACCGAACACCGAGAAAGCCTCAGACAGCGCGCCTTCGCAATCCTCAGATCCTCCGATGCGGGTGCAGAACACACCGCCCGAGCAGGTGAAAATGCCCGCCGCGGCGGAGGCGAAGCCGCTCCCGCTGGAGCACGAGAAGCCGGCGACGAGCCATGGCCAGCCGGCTCCTCCCGGCGACAAGGAGAAGAAACCCACGCACGTGAAACGGATGTCCAGTATGGGACTTCAAGTGGAGTCGGTGCTGGGTCGAAAAACAGAGAACATGAAGGAGTTCTTCAGCTTGGGGAGGAAGCTGGGGCAGGGGCAATTCGGGACGACGTTTCTGTGCGTGCAAAAGGGGACGAACAAGGAGTTCGCGTGCAAGTCGATCGCGAAGCGGAAGTTGACGACGCAGGAGGATGTGGAGGATGTGAGGAGGGAGATTCAGATCATGCACCACTTGGCAGGGCACCCGAACGTGATTCAGATCGTTGGGGCTTACGAGGACGCCGTTGCGGTGCACGTGGTGATGGAGCTCTGCGCTGGGGGGGAGCTCTTTGACAGGATCATACAGAGGGGGCATTACACCGAGAGGAAGGCCGCAGAACTTGCTAGGTTGATTGTTAGTGTGGTGGAGGCTTGTCACTCTCTTGGGGTCATGCACAGGGATTTGAAGCCCGAGAATTTTTTGTTCGTTAATCAGCAGGAAGAGTCTCCCCTTAAGACCATTGATTTTGGACTCTCCGTTTTCTTTAGACCAGGTATTAGTGGACCCTTGCTCACCATGTTTAACTTACTAGGGGGCCTCCATTTCGTTTAACTATGCTACTCTTTTGCTTTTGCCTTCTGTTTGGGAGTTGGCCTTTTCAAATTCAGATTAAGAAAATGTTCATAACTTCAGGTGAAACATTCACTGATGTGGTTGGGAGCCCATACTATGTGGCCCCCGAAGTTTTGCGGAAGCACTATGGTCCAGAATGTGATGTTTGGAGTGCTGGGGTGATCATCTATATTTTACTCAGTGGAGTTCCCCCATTTTGGGATGGTGAGAATGCTATACCATTTAATTTCCATCTTTCTATACTTGCTCATAAATGCCTGATATGTTTGGTGTATGGACCAGAAACGGAACAGGGAATATTTGAGCAAGTTTTGAAAGGAGAGCTTGACTTTGTTTCTGAACCCTGGCCAAGCATATCTGAAAGCGCAAAGGATCTTGTTCGAAAAATGCTTGTAAGGGACCCTAAGAAGCGGCTGACAGCACATGAAGTTCTTTGTGAGTATGCATGTTTAGGATTTTCCTTTTTAACAATTTCTATTCATGTGAACAGACTATCTGGTCAAGAGCTACTTACTATAAAATAGCTATTATGATGATGAACTGTGTCCTTTCCTATAAAGAAACAAAAAAAGCTTGACCTGTCCGCTTTTGCCACCCCTCCCTTTTCAGAATGACAAATATTCCGGCCATGAATTTCAAATTGCCCATACCTAACAGACATTTCCAATACACCATTACCACAGTATTCACAAGTTAAACCAAAATTTTTAAGTTTGCCTTGTCAGAGGAGATTCTCTGATTTTGATGTTTTAGATGAAATAGTACCCTACTTCACATATGGTGATTTCTTTTGTAATGCCCCCGTTTTATTTCTCACATTAACACATGTAAACTCTGCACTGCATTATCAAAATGAATAAATATAATTTTGAAATTAAAAATGTATTAAAGATATTTATGGATCACTTTCTCCGAAAAATGATATTAAAACTGCTTGACAATATTATTATAATAATATAAATACGAGTAAACAATTTATGCGTTGTGAAAAATTTGTGGAAATAAGCACTGTATCAAGTTTATTAGCAAAGGAAAAAGGTTTCAAGAACGTATAATTTTATGCTGAGGCACTGATACAGGTTTCTCAAAGTGACATAAAGTGAAGCATCATGATCTATTTATTCATCTTTGTTCGTTTACTTTTTGGACACAATAATCATTTATCTTGTTATTTTCAGTAAGAACTATAATTTATTTTGTTTCAAAGTTGAAACATAGGTATCTTCATTTTTAAATATACAAATATATAAGCTAAGGTTGATGATGTGCAGGCCACCCATGGGTGCAAGTCGGAGGCGTTGCTCCTGATAAACCACTTGATTCTGCTGTCTTGTCTCGTTTAAAGCAGTTCTCTGCAATGAACAAGCTCAAAAAAATAGCCATTCGAGTGAGTATCCACTATTTATTTGAGAATAGAAATACATTGCAGGTGCTCGAGAACTAGCTTATTCTATTAATTTTCCATATAAGGTTATCATTTACTATATGTTGACAAAAATAGTCTAGCTGATTAAGCCTCGGACATTTAAATATTGTCGATAATATTGAACATTTTGCCAGTTGAAGATAATTGCTCCATTCAAGCAGTGGTTTGACTTGCTGTATTATCCCTTGTCAGGTAATTGCTGAAAGTCTGTCTGAGGAAGAAATTGCGGGACTGAAAGAAATGTTCAGGATGATAGACACAGATAATAGCGGACAGATCACTGTTGAGGAATTGAAAAATGGTTTGGAGAGAGTGGGTTCTGTTCTTAAGGATTCTGAAATTACTCGGTTAATGCAAGCGGTAAGTGCTTGCCTGCAATCCAAATTGGCTGTTCTATGTACTATTGTTTCTTGTACTAAAGGACCTGTGACTGGTTGTAGTTTGATTCGTTGGAATACAATTGGAAAGACATTGATACATATTGCTTATGAGAAACAATTGTACATTAAAATGAATGACCACTTGTAACTCATTCCAGAAAAACCAGATGCCCTAAACCAGACCGGCCTTGAAGGATTGGACTATTTATGAACTAATGCGCTCAATGCAATGATTGATTTCATTAAGTAATTCATCAAATCAATATTTTTCCTTTCTTGTTTAAAAAATGCAGGCAGACGTTGATAACAGTGGTACCATAGACTATGGTGAATTCATAGCAGCTATGCTACACCTAAACAAGATCCAGAAGGAAGATCATCTATATGCAGCATTCACATACTTTGACAAAGATGGGAGTGGATACATTACACACGATGAGCTCCAACAAGCCTGCGAACAGTATGGTTTGGAAGATTATCACCTGGATGAGATAATGCGTGAAATTGACCAGGATAATGTAATATATTGCATTCCAGTGGTTTAGCTTTTTGTTTTCTTTGTTTGACTTGTATTCTGCACTATTTTCAGGATGGACGCATTGATTACAGTGAGTTTGTAGCTATGATGCAAGACACTGATTTTGGCAAAAAGGGATTTTAGACGGCATGAGTAAAATTGTGGACGCCTTCAAGCATTTGTGAACTATTGATCTTACCAAATGAGAACTTGATAGATAGTCTCACTCTCACAGCTAGCATAATCTCTTGCAGACGCCAGGTTATGTAAGTAAATGCATGCACTTAGAAAATTTGTTTGAGCTTCTAGGAGAGGAAGCTTGAATGGCCTGATAAACAGTGTTTATGTATTTACAAATCATTTTTTGCTGAATATATAACCTAGTGCAACAGATCACAGTTTTCCCCGTTGAATCTGTAACCCTTTTTGAGGGTAAATGGATGGTAGAACGATTTATCAGCATGTGATCTAATGATGTTAGAGTGGTGGTTCGCACTCTACATCAAATTGGTGACAAATTTCCGAAAGCCATGTTGAAGGGCATGCATTTAAGAGAGATATGAATGTTCATCCAGCTGAAGTTCTTGTGTCTTCAAAGCCATGCTATGCCATGCCATTTTTCAGTCACTCTCAAACCATGTGCTCGTGCTGAATATCATGTTGTATCAACTCATGTACCCCGTTTGCATTCGTGTATAGAGCTAAGTTATCTGTACCTTTGATTTAATGATGTTTCACTTTAAGTGTATACACAATCAGTAATTTTTTTGTTCTTTTGTAACTTCCTATTTTTGACCAATGATATGAGTGGATGAATTTGATGAGAATCAAGAGATGAATTTGGAGCACAAGAAAAGTTGTACACCAACCTTTACTTTGTCTCATTGGTTTAGCTTTTCAGTGTGCAGGAGCATCTAATTAACTGACTTGACTGAAGCAGGTTTCCCTCCACAAGTAATTCAATTTTTCAACATCATAACATCAAACAAAAGGAAATACATGAAAATACAATAGTATTTTAGACTAAGTAGTTTCTTAATTACTTGGTCTTTTAGCTGAACAAACTTCACATTTCATTTAGTCCTTTTATACGTTATGTTTAATTTATTTTAGTTTCGTGCAGGGAATAGAAGAGATTTAAAATGATACGTAGGAATTACAAATAATTAAAATGGGATTTGTAAAAATTAAAAAGTAAATAATTTTGAACTATAAGGCCTCAACGAGTAATTACATTTTTTACCCGAGTTTGTGTCTTTCATAAAATTGTTTCACGCTAGAAAAATTGACTATTAACGTAGACCTGAAATTAAATATCTAGAATAAGATTTATTGTTTGAATCTCGCGGATGAAAAAAGGTTCTTGAATGGCATAAAAATAGAATATTATTTTATGTGAATATTTTTATCTATCTATTCGTTTGAATTTTATAATTCAACAATCTTTATGATTAATCCTCATATTAAAAAATTATCTGGTTTAGTCTTTGTACACATTATTTTTAATATCTTTTGATTCGCGTAAATTTAAAAGTTAGGAACTAGTAGAGATTAAACATATGTTTATAAGGACTAAAATATTAAAATGGTATACGTAGAAAATTAAATAGATTATTATTTAAGTTTATGAACTAAGATAAGATTTGTACCATTCTAGGGACTAATGCGTCTTTTTCTTCAAGTCAATTACTTTTTTGTATGACTTTATTTTACACTACTAAATTCATATTCATCCAAGTGGAACTGAAATTAAATAAATTAAAAATTTGAATACTTCATATAAAATAAATTTAGGATTATCAGATGGAGTGTTCATTGATAAAAAAAACATATTGTACTTTAAACATTTTAATAAAAGAATATTAGACTTTACTTTTTAGTCCCTAAATTTAGGATAAATCCAGCTTTGGTTATCCAAATTTTTAAAAAAAATAATCTTCCAAAAAAAATAAAAAAACTGTTATCGGTGCCTAAACTAAAAAAGTGTTAAAAAAAAATAAAAATAGCTGCTGACTTGCTAATGAATGTCATGTTAGCGAGTATATGGAGAAATTTAATAACGCGCCAACATTGTTAAATAGTTTTTGTTCCTTAAATTTGGATCAGTTTATTTCAGTCCTCAATTTTTTTGTTTCTTAAATTTAAATTATTTTTGTCTGATAAATTTAAAAAGTAATTTCTATTCAGTTAAATTAAAAAAAAAAATCAGTCCCCAAATATAGAAATAATTTTTTAGTCCCCTTAATTTGAAAAAAAAGTTTATTCTAGCTCTCACAAATGTCGTTGTTAAAATATATGTTGACTTGATTAGTAATGTAAATTTTTACAGTTTAAAAAGTTAAACTTAAATTAGAGAGTAATATTTAAAAACATTGTGGCAGTTTTTAAAATCTAACAAATCCAGTAACACAAAAATAAAAAACAACAATTCGTATTTTCCTACCTCTCTCTAATACGGTCATACTTTTTTTTTTTAAACTAGAAAAAATTATTGCTAGTTAGGTCAATAAAATTTCAATGAACTGATGTCACATAATAGGAATAAAATAAGCTATTTTCAAATTACGAAGAATAAAAAATCAGCTATAAACGTATTAAAAAAATATTTACGAATTTGAGGGACTAAGAATAATTTTTCAAACTTGAGGGACTAAACAATTACTTTAAATTTAGGAGAAAAATAAATTATTCAAATTTTAGGATAAAAAGATGTTTTTATAATACTGATTTATCATATTAAATATAATATATGACAATTACTAAATATTACAAAATCAAATTTCTCTCAAATTTCAAGAAAAAGTATTAATATTAGGCCAAAATGTTACTTTTGATAGCATAAAAATTATAAGTGATATATTTTGTAAGTTTAAGACTATGTGAATTTTCTAGACAGGTAAAATATGAATACTTCTATTTTATTTTGACTTATCCTTTACTATGTATTTTTTTTTTTTTCACTTCTAAAACCACGAGATTGGGATCCATCACAGTTCCAGAAATGAAAAATTATTAATTTGAATAAAAGGATTATTACAAATGTTTGAATTCTGGTCCAACACAGTATTATAATATGCATATATGTGTTGGTTTAAAAGGGTTATAAAATTCAAATTCAATTTACATAATATATTCAATGGCATTTCTATAGCCTCCTCAAACTTGGTCAAACATAGTTCTTTCTTTGAAAAAAAGTGCAAACCTTATCAACTTGGGTCAACACTTCAAAATAATGGACATGGTAAGCAAAGGGCAGCTACAAAATTTCATCACACATATAAAATCCATGGATTAAGTAGGGTGAGAAAAGTTATACTAGGAGATGGAAGCATCCTCAATATTGAACAATTGCAAGAATGAAAAGTATGAAATGTCTTTATTTGAACAAAAGAATTTAATAAATGAATTTACATCACCATACATGGCATGAATATAATGAATGTTAAGGAACTAAAATTAACAACATGCACGACCATCCCTTCCACGGTGAAGATTTGAATGTGTAACACTATATAACATAGAAAGGTGTATGTAGTTAGTAAAATAGAGATTTTGAATAGACTTTGCATGAAGCGTGAGAAACACTTGCAGCAATATGTTATGTACAAGATTGTCATCCAAAGGTGTACCTCGCACTGAATGAACCAACTCCAACAAAACCATACCAATGAGAATGCTCCTATGTCACATCATATATCCAAGTTTCACCAATCAACCAACAAATTACAACTCAATCTCACGTAAAACCAATAAAACAACACTGCACAATACACCAGTTTTCATGATCAATGTGGGAAAAAGCAAAATCTCATCACAGTAGTAGTGGTAGTAGTGGTAATGGTGTTGTTACTGAAATTCAGTTTATGCTCCCACATTTGACCATTGAATTCAAAGGTTAATCCCCCACTTGTGTACTTGAAACGCATCTCCATGGTCTTGCTCGTGTTCCCTTGTCCAGGAGCATCAGCAAGCCAACACTTTCAGGTGGTAGGCCAAACATATACCTACAGTCATAGACATTTTAGATGATGAACAATTTCTTCCAAGGATTTGATGATAATGGTAACAAACATTTCTTATAGGGATTGTACACAGCTCCCCTGACTATTTAACATTTGCAGCAATCTTTCTTATAGGGATGCATAATGCAACGTATCCATATATTGTTCAAAGATTAGATTAGACACCGCCTTTGTTACAAACAAGAAAATAATTTGTAGAGAAGAGATTATGAATTTATAAACACGGTATAATTTGAATAGACAATCTTAGGCTTCGAGTTTCCATAAAAGTAGAAGCTCCTCCAACTAATTTCTATAGAAGCAGTTTTTGGCTTTTGATAATAAAAAATTCTACTTTTAGATTTAATAGTTTTTCTGAGAGAAATTAGCAGTTTTCCAACACACTATTATTAACTGAAATTTATTGAAAATTAAAAATTTGGGTAGATCTCACTTCTATTCTAATGATTCTCTATTCTGATTTTGTAGTCGTTCATCAATTTTAACCAATTTATGAGAATTGGTTAAAATTGTCATTGCTATTGTGTTGCTAACAGCACTCCTATTTGTAGAATTGTTTCTTTAAAGAAATAGAAAAGCTCAAAGAAGTAAAAGAATTCAATGCACGTTAAACATGCTCAATACTTTGATAATCCAATCTGCCACAGTTAAGTTTCAGATGAACCTTACAAGATAAAGATATGATTCAATTCCTACTATTTTATTATAGGGGTTATGACTCATGAGAAAAGGCCACCCGAATTAAAAAAAATGCATTCTCTTTAGAATGATTTCTAGGTCAAGAGATTGATAATTATGCCAAAAAACAATTGATGAGAACCACTGAACACAAAAATGTAGTGATAACTTACTTGCTTTGATGAGCTCTCTTTCTCCAGAAAACAATCGAAGAAACCCACTGAAAACAGAGATGAAATGGCATAAGCTTTATTTTCAAAGCTTCCATCAAAATAGATGCATGTTTTCAAAATCTTGCATGAGCCAAACTTTGTTAGCTGAAAATCACTTGCAATAAATTTAAACTGAGGGGCAACCAGTAATAAGCAGGATGTGTACTTCCCCATCATATATATGTAGAAAAAGATTCATCATATATTTGCATTGTTAGTAACCATTACAATCATTAAATTACCTTAACAATTGAAAATAGTGAAGAGTTGCCTGCAAAACTCGGTTTTTTCGCCATTTTTCTTTGTGGTGACATCTCTTTGCACAGATGTTGAGCTATTTCCTTCAGCAACACCATTTGTGCTTTATCCGTGCGCATTGAAATGATTGCCTGCCTCATTGATTCCCTATCAGCCTCAAGTGCCTGAAGCCTCATGTAAAGCTTCTTTACGTAGGGATCCTCAAATTCAGTAGCATGATTCCCTGACTCCCTTGGAGTGGTTGCATAATCTTCAAAATCAACAGCTCCGGCTTTAGAATCTGTGAAACCATTATATGGTGCCCCACAATGAACAGAGTCAATTGTGTAAATTCTGTCACTCGTATCATCACCTTCTGATACATTATCTACCTTGGAAGGATCCTCTGACTTGGAGAAATAATCCCTCTTGTAGTTACTATTGCGCTTGGGAGAATCCATCATAGACTCAGGTCCTGTTTCTTTAACCATCCCCCCAAATGATGTTGAGTCACATGAAAGTCTCCTAGAATGCTTGTTCCTTCTTGGAGACTGTCCAACAATCACTTTCTCTAGAATATTTTTCCCTGCAAAATCTCCATCCATCTGGCTATAAGTGGGAGTTTTCTCCATTTGAGAAATCCTATTTTCTAAGTTCCTCAAACGGTCAGTGGGAGTTTCACCAAAAGCATATTTCTCTATATCCGTGTCATCATTATCAGCATCCGTAGCACCATGCATCACACTACATTTCAAAGGAGGATATTCATAGGTTGGAAGTTCATATTGATTAGCCTCAGCCTCATCCTCAGTGAGACCAAAACTCATCAACCTGTGTTTGTAAGCCTGAACTTCACAAGTAAGTGACTGAATGATCTGTTCCCTCTTATACAACAAATCTTCCAAAGATAGAAGTTCCTCCTGATCATGTGTCATCTTCTCCTCCGCAAAACGCTTGAATTGGCGAGCCTCCATTTGAACTTCTGCCTTTTCCCTCTGAAGCCTCAATATCATTGACATGGCCTCATTCGCCGCAGTTGATGAAGAATTTCTCTCTTCCTCCAACTCAGCATTCAAATCTTGAATGGTTTTCTGCTGCATACTTACCATCTCACGCAAGGCCACACATTCATTCTCAATTTCGACCCTTGCAAACGCGGGCATGGCCAGTTGACCATCCATTTTGAACTCATCGTGCTTTCGTTTAACAGATCGAATCCATGTCCCCGAAGATTGAGCTAACATGGAGCAATCACATCCACAATTGCAACATTTCAACAAATCCCTGGAAGATGGGACTACTTCCGAAGCCATAGATCACAAAACGCACAAAAACCCTTGAACCACTTTAAAATCACCAACAATGTTTCACCAAATTCAAAAACAAATCAGCTGACAAAAACACCCATCAATTGAAAAAAATTGTCATTTACTATGACATCCCCTCTGTCTTCCCCTCCCTCTTGTCAATCACCTTCTCCATCGAATCAACAAATAAGGCATAAAAACCTGTTAAAAAAAAAAAAAAACACAAAATAAAATCAAAAAAAAAAAAAAAAAAAAAAAAAAAAAAAAAAAAAAAAAAAAAAAAAAAAAAAAA
>Ga0099824_1006200_pt1 | contig 16521 bp, 10 predicted proteins | sample SiratrowhiteBW_FD_76837 | JGI IMG/M metagenome (GOLD analysis project Ga0099824, IMG submission 76837) | Root nodule microbial communities of legume samples collected from California, USA - Siratro white BW | ecosystem: Host-associated > Plants > Roots > Nodule | place: USA: California...
AGATATATATTTATATAAATATTATGAATTTATAATCTATAAAAAAACATATACACAAACAATAATTTTTATATATATATATATATATATATATATATATATATATATATATATATATATATATATATATATATAATCAATATATATCTCAATGAACATAACTAATTTCCAAAGTTTCAAACTCAGTTCAAACAATTTTATAAACAACTTCTATAATTATTGGAAAATACTAGTTTGACACCACTGTTCATATTATGCTTCCATTTAATACTGTATTTTGTTAATAAAATATTATATATAAATAAAATAATAATATATATTAATATTAAATGGTGTCAAAGATAAATAGTGGTGTCAAAATATCACCATCCATAATTATTCTATTCACAAACAACTCACAACATAAATCAATAACATAAATCAATACTTCTCAATAACCTTGACAACATAAAAAAATGTAGTTAATCTATAAAAACCATCAAATTCACATATTTTTGCATTTCCAAAATATACAATTCCAATTTCTATAAAATATAATGTTCTTGAACAAAATATATTATTTAATCAAATTACATACTGACAATTCACATCTTCTAGTATCCTAGTGTACTGACACAATTAAATTAACTTCCATTATCTTTTCAATTCTACTACTCCCACGAGAAGGATAATATAAAATATTTTCATCAACTATCTAAACATATAATTCTTGGATTAATAGAGATTCATTATTGTCTTAAAAAATCTCACATTAAAAAACTTACCCGCAACTCTTCCCTTAAAACCAATTTTAGATAACGAAATAAAAACAAATTATTCAAAAACAACTTCTGATAAAAGAAAATGATCTACTCGCTACCAATATTTTTAAAGTAAACTCGAATATATGAAAAGATAAATAACTATTTTTGAAAAAAAAAATTAGAGATATATCAGTTTAAACTATTTTTGAAATTTACATAAAAGACAAAAAAATATATTTTAAAAATATATTAATTTTTGTGAAATAAAGTGTGAACAATTAACTTTTTTATATTTATAAACTTTTTAACTTAAATAATAAAATAATTTTTTTCATTTAAATCAATTCTATTAGTAGAGAATTTAAAATACATACAAGTTACGGGTTAGATTAGATCAACCATCATAAATTTTATTAGAGCATCATCATAATTTAAAGAAAAATATAAAAATAAAAAAATATGAAATGGAGACTTGTGATTGCCCACTAAATAAATAAACAAGTAAAATATAAATAATCTAAATATAACTGCAATAACTATATTATTTAGTTTATTAAAAAATTTAAAATAACAAATACAATCAATCCTTCAAGGGTCAAAAATAATATTTGGAGCACTTATTTCAATTCTTTATTTGCTGCTTTTACTTTTTAATTATAAAACAGTCGCTTTTAATCTGTTTCTTATCTTCCAGTGAAACAGAAAAAAAATTTGTCTTAGTATTTCACATAGTTAAAAACAAAAGGAAAACTATAATTAAAGGATAAAAATAGAAAGAAAAAAAACTGAGGTATACACGTTAATATTTTAGTTACTTGATGCAAGTCTATAATAACATAAAAACTACTATGTTATGATAAATATAATAAGAACAACTCAACATGTTAACATAGTATAATTCATGTTGAATGAAATATTCAATTTGTGGTTTTTCAAGTGAATAAATGAAAGTCATGTATATAAAGCTTTCTCATTTATAATTAATAAAAGATTCCCAATTTTATCCTTGAATCCTAAAAAAACACATAAATATGATCTCATGGATAATATTAAAAACCTTCATGTATAATCTAAAATCTTCCACCACCATGTAACAAATGATCAATGTCTAATTTAGCATATTAAACTTGTCTTGAAGGTATTTGATCACAATTAAATTAACAAAAGAAATAATTATGAGAAAAGATTGTGTTAACTGATCTACATCTGGAAAGTAAATGATCTTGGATCATTAATGAAGGAATGGTCTTAATGCAGAAAATAATAATAATAATAATAAGAATATTGAACATCATAATAAAGAGCCAGGACACAAGTAGGTGGCATGGGTTGGATCCAAAAAGAGAAGAAGAGTGAGCAAATCAGGTGTTGGTTTTCCAAAGCAGGACCAAATATGCAACAACAATTAGCCAACTAAGCTTGTGTGATGGGATTTAGCTGTATAGCGCATTTTGTGATCAAAATTTGGTCTGTGACTCACCACAGGTACACACAGAGAAGAGATATATGATATGTGGAAGCTGATTCTCCTCATTTATAATTAATCTTTTATCTCCATGTGGCCTCCATCAATGTCAAGTGGGCTTGGTGGCCCAGTGCCAGTTATGAACAACCCTTTTGTGAACCTTCTTCTGACTACCTCCAGCTCCAAAGCGTGCCAAACAAGTCCTACCCAATTAGACAAATAGTTTTTGTTTTCCACTTCAAACGTTCCAATTTCAAATATGTGTGCAAGCACTTGTAAATTGACCAAATTCCAAGCATACACACGTCCTCATAAGTATTGGTCAAATCAAACATTTTGGTCACTTACTCCTACTCATCCCATTTCTTATACACACTTCTCACCAACAAAACAATCCCATTACCAATTCTTGGAACTGGTCAAGGATTCCAAACCCCAGAAACAAAACTCAATCAAACCTCTTCCCTTCACCCCCTTTCAATATAAAGATTCATACTTTCAAAAAAACCAAAAACAACATACACAGTTTTCAAATCCTCCTTCTCTGGGGAAAATGCAAGATACCCTTCAGCAACAAACCAAGGAAAGTTCAGAACTTCCACCAAAGATGTCTTTTTCTGGGCACAAGGTGGGTGATTTAAGTGATGGGCAGCATAAGGGTGGATACTTGGCAGTAGTTCCCCGGTCCAGACCGGCCTGCACCTGCGCGAACCGGCCTGGTTCGGTTCGGTGTGCTCGTCACGGGTACATAGTGCCAGGGGAGAAGAAGAAGCGCGTGGCGAGCAAAGAGATCCTGAGGAGAGCACTGACACCACCAAAACGTTTAGGACTTAGATGGTTGAATTTCAGACCAACCCCCAGTAGACTCTCTAACATGTCCATGGCCTGATTTTCTTTTTCTTTTTTTTTTCCCTTTTTTCTTTGGATGTTTGTATAATCCAGTTTGACAATCCAATGAAATTAGATTATTCTATATTCTTTATGAAGGTTCTGGTTTCAGTTTTGTAGCAGTTGAATGATCTGGTTTCAGATCCTTGTCTTTTGAAAGCTGAAAATTTGGTGTAATGAGAGAACTGGTGATTTTAAGTTAGACAAAACTTAAACTAGTGATATATGTGACAACATTTGTATGGGGTCTGTCACTTTCAGAAATATTCTTGCAATAAAGTAGTGTTCTTTTGCTTTGTTTCCCACTTTGTGTGATTAATTCAGATGCTGTGCAATTAGGCTTTATTGTGTATCCATCTCTTCATTGAAGTGGGCAGTTTTCTTTATTCAGTTATGTTGTGGTAGCAGATACTAATAATACTATATGTGATTTTTTGAGTTCATCACAAGGCCAGATTTGTAATGAGCTTGTGATTTCTGAACAAGAAAAGGGTAAGAAAAGGATAGGAGATGAGAATCTTTTGATTGCTGTTTTCAATCATGTTGCAATTTCACTTGAAAACCAGCATTTACACTGTGTTTGCGATCGTACTCTTTAGAATAATAACAGAAAGAGAGTGAGAGAGCCTTTGTATATGCGGATTTCGAAACGATTTGCATGGAAAAGTGGTATTGGGATTCCTTGCAGATATGAGAAGAAAGAAGGAAAAACCAGTTGACATAGGAGTGCATAGGAACTTCTCCTTGTGTTTGTTCTGGAAATAATTTCGTGCACCATTTTCTAACTAGTTTTTTAACATGGTTGAACAATAAAAGAAGTAAAGTATTATATGAAAATAAATAGTAGAATTATTTTTTTACTCTCAGAAGCCAGTGTTGTAGCTTGGGATTTTCCAGTTTTTATTGACCATTGACAAGGTTAATAAAATAAATGTTATTATAATATTTATATAAAATATAATATGACTTATTTTATTACAACTTATAATAATTTACAAATTTTAAATAATAGTCATCGTATTATAAAAAGTTATTTTAGAAAAAATGACACTCCAATATTTGGTGTAAAAAATACAAAATAATTTAAGAGGTGAATTGCATATTTATATTAGGGTTAAGAGTAATTTATATTCCTACAATGCATATCTTATATTAATCCGAAATAAATTTTATATGTTATTAAATAGTTAGTTATATTTTATTTTAAATTAATTTAACTTTATAATTTCATCAATTAAAATATTTTTTTTTGTTAATTATATCTATTAAATTACTCATAAACTCTTATAATTTTTTTTTTTCATTTTTGTTCAATTTCTCATTTTTTATGAAAAACAGACAAAACATAACAGAGGATCAATTGAGTGAAAAATGAAAATGTTCAGTATACAGATACAACTAAATTTATGTAGTTGACCCATCATCTAGGTGATGCCATGAGTAATATTGAACATTTCTTATTTTTATATAGTTGCAGTTACACCCAATGGCTTCTTCTTTGGCAGCTAGACCACTTCAAAATACCTCATTTCCACCATGACCATTTGTTTAGTGCATAGCAAATACCACATTGTTTAAACTTTGTTTTCCAATATCTACACACAAGCCTTTTTAAATAAATACCCAAATCAACTCCTAAAGGAAATAGTCACAGAATTTAGAAACCGTCAGAGTTTTTATTAAAAAAGAAAATTAAAACATGGTAAGTTTGACCAAAGAAAAAACATGGAGTTTACTTCAATAACACAACTGTATTAACTAACAATACTTTATGAAACTGATATGTTCAAAAAAATGAAAACTCTGCAAAAATATACTGATATGAACTAGATCAGAACCACAGAAAGAAAACTGTCTTCAGTAAAAGAAATAGGAAAGAAAATTTCAATTTTACTGAAAAGATCACACTGCAGAACTTCTAGAGTCTATTGCAATGCAAAAAGGCCCTAACTATTCTTAATATTCTTAATTGAGAATATACATGTCTCTTTTCCAATCCCAACTGACACCAGATTGACAAATGCTGATAAAAAAAAAGAAAAACAGATTGACAAATAGCAGCATCTTAACTTATACTATAAGCTAAGATTGGTTCAGATGGTTGTGGAATCATCAAGAGGATGCCAGATTCTGTTGAAGAACCACATGGAATCAGCTGTAACAGCAAAGTCATCTTCATTTCGGTGCCAGCTATAGTAAGCATGTGTTCTGTTCTTTATGCTGAAAATGGCATGCCCAAAACTTGCTTCCCTGTATGCAGAGTACTCAGGCTGTGGATCTGTCATGCTGCAGTGCAAAGAAAGTAAACACATCAGCGGTCAAACTAAGTCTCATGCAGAAGAGAATTAAGCTGTTAATACAAAGAAGAAAAAATTCTGTAGAGCTTACGTCATTGCTAAGCCTTCAATATTCCCTCCATCACCAATGTTTATGTATACAGGAGCTGACAGGTCCTTCTTAGGCCCACATCGACCATTAACAAGGTTGAATTCAATGTTGGATACACGTTCCTAATGCAGGGTGCATAATAATTACGGTTAGAATATTCTGTGATCTAATCATAAACTACCTATGATTGTTCAGTTCCAATGAAAGGGACAATTTGTAGCACTTACACTTCGTTCATAGGCATGTACGTGACCAGAGAACACAACATCAACCTTGTGCTTCACAAACCAAGACTCAAACATTACCCTCATGCTTTCCCCTTCCATGAAATGATAGGCGTTACTATTATACCATGGTGAATGCACAAGAACAATCAGCCAAGGGGTTTTGCTTCTATCAACCTTTTCTAGCTCTGCCTCAAGCCATTCATATTGGGGAGTATATTTTCCTGCAAAAGGAAAATTATATCAGTGCAAAAAAGGTGTATATATGAAACATACAAGTAAAATTTGTGTCATAATCATAAACACTAAGCAAAACTTGAACGGTTAGATTAAGAATGTTACCATATGCTGAATATGAAGCCAACACTATTATGTGTGCCGAAGCTATCTTGACAGAATACCAAAAGCGTTCAGTACTTCCCGATGCTTTGTAAGGGACATGATAACGGTGGCGGAATGGCTTGAAAGGTTCCACCTCACCCTGAAAAGTATCATCAATTTTGCCCTTTAGAATTTACTTCTGAACTAAAATTTGCACTAACATGAGAGAGTGCATTTAGCTGCAGGTGTTTGGATACACAAGTAGACAACTTACAAGTTCAGGAGCAAAGTCAAGTTCATGGTTCCCTGTAGCCCAAATCCAAGGTTGATAAGCATTATTTCTTTCTACGAATCTTCCCCATGTGTCCCATCTCACATTATCATGATTTGGATGATTATCTGCATAAGAGAGATCTCCCACAAACAACACAGCCTGCCCTTTGTGAGGGTTTGCTTCGTAGTGAGTAAGGGTCGAGTTTGAATCATAAGTTTGACCTAGATCCCCTGCAAACAATACCACCACCATGTAAAATTAACTCTGACATTCTTAAGCCTCCATGTATAAACATCATAGTTTTGAGAGAACATAAAAAACTTACCAATGAGACCAAATGTATAAGCCGCATCTGGGTGAACTTCAGGAGGGGTCGTAAACCAAAATTGTCTTATTGTATGCCCGATTCCCATCTCATAATAATATTTTTTGTTAAACTGCGAAAATGAAAAGGTTGAGTTAACAGTGGTACTCATAAAACATGGTTTGTCTCTGATTAAGCACCCTAATGATCTCTCTCTTACCTCTAAACCTCTAAGGGTGCAGTGATGAATATAACCAGAGGAGTAATTGAAGAATCTATAGGTAACATGTTTTCCCTTGGCCAGCTCCTTCTTCTGTGGGCTGTCCTCACTCCAGTAACGTACTAGACTGTTTCCTGGTTCGTCCATGGTCACCCATGACACAATCATAGCCCTTCCCACATGGTCACCTATTGTTATATGAACCTGCATAACAAATTAACCACATCACTTAATGCCACATCAACATATCAAAAATATTATTATTTATTTTATTTTCAAACATATATATATATAGATTAAGAAAAACAAAAGAGTCAATTTTTATTTATCTATGAATCAACAGATCATGAAATATATTTGGAAATTTGAACTCAAAATAGAAACCAAACCTCTTTGCACCTTTAACTCAGAGGAAACTAATTAGTATATTTGACAGGATTTTTAGAGATCTAAATTTTTTAATGTTAGATTAACCCATGTGGGGAAGACTTCTGATACAAAAGTCATCAACTTTAACATTTTTCACTCTCATTAATTAAGGTCACAAACCTATTAACAAAAACTTTGTGAGTCATGTACTCTATATACTGTTCATCTTGTATATTCTTAATCACTGTGGAACTTAAATTGTGAGTTATAATCCTAGATTTGGTGTAACCAAAAGAAAGTAAGATGGTTATAGGAGGAAAAAGAGGTACCTGCTGAGGAGCATTGTAGCCAGAAGGGGCAGCAAATACATCACTGTTAAGGGGCATGTCCTCAGACTTCTTTGACTTCCTGATGAAAGTGCTTGTCTTGCCTCCATGGCAAACCAGAGCCACATTCAGAAGGAGCAAAACCAACGTTGCAGCTATTGCTGCAGAACAAGAGAAACTCTTTGCACCCAACATCTGTGGATTTCTAATTCTTGATGAGATGATCAAGTGTTCCTTCGGTTCTTCTCAGCTTATTTATAGTGCATTCATAGATCCATAACAGTTACGATATTCAAGTATTCTAATCTTAGGAAGGGCTAGTTTATCTTTAGCAAAAAGGCCTAATATTTTGTATCTTTCAAAATAATAATTACTATTGGTATGATTATTTACGAGATTGGATCTAGTTAGGATTCGTTCAAGAAAATAACGGACCCGAAGAACACCATTTGTGAAAGGCGTTGTTTGAACTTTGCAGGGTATTCTTTCAAATCTATTAAAAATATTAACAACTTAAATAATAATTTTAACTAAAGATTTTGAAGATTAGATTTAGTTATCCAGTTAATATCCTTTTAAGATTATTAGAAAATATGTGTATGATTAATGTCAATATAAAACTAGTTTAAGTATAAAATACTGAAGTAGTGAATAAAAATATTTTTAAGAAAACTTGAAAGTTATTAATATTGACAATTAATTTTAATAATTTAAATATACTTTGATATAACATATTAAATTTCAATTTTAATTTCATAATTTATAAAAAAAAATAACATTTCTAAATAACTGCTATCAATAGGTGAATCCGTTAAGAATTTTATCCTCAAACTGTGTTTATATATATATATATATATATTTAATATGTTAAATATTTTTATGAACTCCATGTTAACATAATTTTAAAATAAATAATATTTATTATTACTCATAATTATATTTTATATTATTTTTGTAAAAACACTCATAAATTCAAAATTACAGATTAATAATGATTAATTATAACTATTTCATACTTACAAAAATATTTTCTAATAGTTATAAAATTTTTATATCTTTAAATTATATAATTATATATTAATAATTAATCAAATTTATCAAATATATTTTAAACTTTATTTATCAAATTTATTTTCTATTTATAGTTAAAAAAAAACACAGGATTTGAATTTAAGTGTCAAGAAACCGAATTTTGATATGATTTTCTAATCGAGATACATTAAATTTAAATGTAATATTTTATGTCAAAGTATATTTGAATTACTAAAATTAATTATTAATATTTATAATTTTAAATTTATTAAAATATTGTTATTAAAAATATCGTAATTTTCAAATATTACAAAATTATAATTCGAGATAAGAAATAATCCGAAGCAAAAGATTGTCGGCAATTTAAATTTAGGTTTAAATACGTTATAAATTTTAAAAAGGATGACTTCGTTTGACTTTAGTCTGCGCAATTTTTAATTTTTTAAAATAATTCATATATTTACTTAATGGTGAAATATCATACATTTAACTGTATAACGTTTTTGGTACAGCTGTAAATATATAATGTTTATCATCCAAAGATAACATAGAATGTTAATCATCCAAAACCATGTTTATCTTATTAAATAGTCCTATAAAATATTTTTAATTAAAATTTTTAAAATTAAAAGTAATAAAATTTTCTTCTCAAAATTACAATAAAATTAAATAATATTTATAAGAAAAAAAATAATATTATCATAAAATTTAAATTGTTTTTCATTAAATCTCACGCATATAAACTCAAAAGATATAAATTTAAATTCAAAATCATTTCGTTATTTATTCCTACCAAAACAACTGTTTTAAAAAACTAATTAGTCGGAAAAAATATAGTAAATCTATTAAATGATTGATTTAAATAACCAAATAATCAACCTAAAAACAGATTAAAGAATTGAAATGACAGATAAAATATGGTTAGCCGAAGTTTTTTTTACATAGTGTGAATAAAAAAAAGCTTAATACGATATATTAGTTCTTCATTTTTCAGAAAATTAAATAGTAATGTATTATTTTTATTCATTTTTCACTGTATCAAATAATTTAGTAATAGTAATACGACATTTTTAGGCATTGAATCTTTTATTTAAACTCGATAAAAAAAATTCTCACCTCTTTAGAAATTGATTTTATGAAAAACTTGGCAAAAAAAAAAAACTATCCCTATAAAATCTATTTTTTTTAAAAAAAAAAAAAAAAAAAGCAAGATAATGAAAATTATACTTTTTACGTGTTCCCAAAAGTTAGAAGATAATTCTGTATTAAATTTACTCTGTTTTGTTATTCCTCAGTCATTATTCAGAAAAGAAATTTACTTTATCATTATTTTGAATTTGACATGTAAAGTTAGTGTCATGTGAATTTGACATAATTTAGAGTATGACTTTGACCATATGTTTTGAGGAATTTTGGTGTATAATATATGATTTGATTTTGGCAAATAATGCGCCTCATTTGAATTTTGTTTCTTTATAATGCATTGTCATCGGTGGAGATTTAAAGTTCATAAATGGAATGTCAGCCATAGTACATAATATAATAAAAAATTATAATTATTAAGTGAAATGGAAACAAAAGTTTTACAAATCATCATTACAAAAGATTAAAAAAAAGCTTTTCAAATTAAATATACTCAATGCAACCAATTGTAACTAATCAAAGCAGTTTGAATATGTTAAAATTTAGTGTCTTTTTCGTTAAGTATGACACACTTGTTAAAATTCGTTGTGTACAATATCAAATTTTAAGAAACTTAAATCTCGTTCAATGGCTATGATAAGAAAATAATTATTTGTAATATATTTTTTAAATTGTATGTTTTTTAATATATAAATATCACATAAAATATTATATATAACATTCCTTCTTCAGTTTTTATACGCTATTTCATATTTTAGATTATAAAAATTAACTGAAAGATTGGCACAATTAGTATTGAAAATTAACTGAAATACCATATAATTCGTAAAGAAAAAGTGATAGAGGAACATATGTATGAATATACTAAATGATTAAAAATATGTATTAAAAATATATTACGATATAAACCAACATTTTTATAGATGTATATTATAGTTATTATTATTAACATTATTGTATAAATTTTTCAATTTTAATTGTGTTTATTAGAATTTTTTAAAAATTAAATTAATAATTAAATATATATTTTAATTTATATGAAAAAAATTCATTGCAATATATATATATATAAACACTATATTCGACACACAAATCTTTCTTTATCTTTACGATAAGGTAAAATTACCAAAATCGATTTAGTCTAATAGGTTGATTTAATAGATTGAATTAGGTTAAACCTAAAAAATAATTAACTAAAAAGGATTGAATCAAATGAGATTAGGCGGCAAATTTTTAAATGAATATTACCAAACTAAATAGGTCTAGATATATCCTTTATAATTTTTCTTTTAAATTTAATATAAATTCAAGGAAAAAATTACACACAATTCAAACAGACCAACATACTAAATTAGTTATTTATATATATATATATATATATATATATATATATATATATATATAATATGAAAAGATCTAATAAAATTGAGTTCATCGATTCTTAAAGTTTGGCTTGCCAATTCAATCTAAAACCAACCACACCGGTTAATTTAACAATTTTATTATTTAAATGTATCAAAAGAAATTAAAATATAAAACATAAAAATAATTCATCATTTTATCAAAAATTAACAAGTTGAGGTAAATACCAAAATTTTATTGATTACATTTTTAAGGTAATTTATTTTGTTTTAAACGTTTTTATTTTTTTTACAATTTGTAGTTGATTATATGTTTTCACTATTACAACATTTTTCTTCTAGCATTCTTAAAATTATGATAAAAATTAAAAGAATAACTTTTTTCTTAATTTTAATCGATGGTTTAATGTTTGACATTTGATAGATGGTTTAGTGTGTATTAGATAGACGATTTAGTTTGTGTTTCATATGTTGATTGTGTAATGTGTATTTTGAGTTTAGTGGTTATAGATTTTTCATAGTTACAAATTGTTTGGTTCTGTCTTCTATGTATATATATTGTCATCATTGTTCTTTGACAATATGTTATACAAATAATATATGTTTCTACTTTACTCTTGTTTTCTTCATTTTTCTTAGTTTTTTATATTTAAGTTACTTTTCATTTTTCAATCAAATTTGATATTAAGATTATTATTTTTTAATTATTTTGTAACTAAATCTATCTTTTAAGATGGTATCAAAGTTTTACCTTTTTTTTTTTGAAAAGTTTTGTTGCGCATCTTTGTTTCTTTCTTGTTTTTCTTCTCAATATGAGTGAGGAATTTGTTCATTTTTTTCTTCACAAAGTCATCATTATCTTTATTAAAGTGAAAATCCTGTCATTTCTCTTGTTTATATTGTTCTTAACTTTAATAACTATCATTCTTAGAGTATCATCATTGCTTTAAGTGTTAAACACAAGCTTAAGTTCATTATATCAACCATGGAAAAGGTGCAACAATATATAGTTTAATGGTTGACGCATTCATGTCTTCTTCTATAAGGGAAATTATATTATGGATGGAGAATCGAAGAAATCTGGAGTGATTTAAAGTACGGATTTTTTCAAGAACCTTCTAAGAATTTTTGAGTTGAAAATGGAAGTTTCCTCTCTAAAACAAGAATATCCTACTATGATTGAATTTTTCACAAAATTGAGGATGGTTTAGAATGAGTTAGACAAATTTATACATAAGTTAATTTGCAATTGTCCTCTCAAAAATATTTATACACATTGTTACTCTGATTTTGCAAAGAAAAACATAAGATCATGTTATGCAATTCTTCATTGACATTTTCTGAATAACCATCTCTTCATTGATCCTATCCACATTATGGTCTTCAACATTAATAATGTTTTTACTTTTGGTCTCATCATTCCTAATATTTTCTTAAGTATAAATTAACACATCTATTACAAAAATATCTTTTCATATCTTATGCATAAGCCATTAGTGATTTTAATCCTCACTGCATACATTTAAGATAGTTATATATAACTTATCTATGTCTCATGTTTAATACCTTTAAACATACCTTTTGTAACTTTTGTAATATCAATATGTGACATCTCATCAACATTTCATTCTCATTCATAGTTCATTATAGTATCTTTTCCTTCCACTTACTTAAGAGGTGAATTATTATTTTTTTAAAATATGTGTTTAATTGTCAAATTGACTAGGTGTATCTTAGATGGTCTACAACATTAACCACACACAACTGGTATATAGATTCATATAGCTAATGTGGAAAACCAAGCTACAACAAAATCCCAATTTAAAACGAATAAATATAAAAATTAACCTCACTCTTTGACAATTATAATAAATAAAATTCAAATCAAAGCCATATTTAAAGCAGATAGTTCAAAAGTGTTGAAAAAAAAAAGTAGTATCATGTTACAACCACACCAACATTTCGGAACCACCTTTAACAAAACATCAATATGAAAGACCACCATAAATTAACACAAATATATATGTGACAAACACTAATATAAACACGTAGCTTTTGGAGAATTTGTGTTTATTGCAAATGTTCATTCTTCCTTACTTTCACAAGACCCACATTATTACTCCATTTCTTATTCCTTTTCACTTTTTTTTGCACTTAATGAAAGACCTTGTTGTGCTCAAATTTAAATATTTGTCATATATATATTTGTCAATGATAATAGATAAAATTTTCCTAAACAAAAACAAATGAAATGACGTTGAGGCAAAAACCATTAAAAACAAGAACTCACCATTCAAGTGAAAAAAATCTCATGTCATATAACTAATTTGTAATTTTGACCATCACACTACTTTGCAAATGACAAATTAGTCTGATTTATTTAATTCTTACACTCTCATAATATAGCATATTAAAAAAGTATAGTGTTAAAATTAATGAGATGGTGATAATTAAATGATTAAATGTGTAATTAAATCCAATTTGAAATAAGTCACACATTATATTTTACTTTGTTTTTATTCTTACTTTTTAGGATAAATTCAAATTTTGTCTCTCTTTTAAGTTTTTTTATTAATACTTATTTATTTTTATCACTTTTTCGATTATATAACGATAACAATAAAGATAAATAAGTTTGTAATTACTAGGATTTTATACCATTTTGCTGTAATTGGGTTAATTAGGTTTCAGTTCAAAATTTATTATTATTTTGACACTATTTTCATAATTTTAACAGATTTTTTAGTGTTTTTCGTATTTTATCCATAACTTTTGCTACAGAACTCGGATTTACTTGATTTTTGTTTTGTTCTAAAGATAACTTAAAGATATACAAATGTTATTCAAGGGCCAAGAGTAAATTCTAACTGAAAAGTGGTTAAATTGGACTTGAAGTCGGTACATAAAAGTTGGACAGCAAGGCGACACTTGGATATTTTGAGCAGATTTTCTTTATGGATGGCTATTACATCATACCATACCATAGATAATTAAATACAATTTTTTTCCTTTCTTTCTCTTCTTTGTGTTTTGCATTTATCTTTTCGCCTTGTTGTGCTAATCGTGATTATGAGTGATTAATTATTTAGTTCAATCCGATCTCAAAGTGCTTTATTGTTTATGAATCCTAGGTTTCATGTTTTGTAATTCTTTTCATAATTACATGCTCAATTGCTATTTTAATTTGATTTTTAGATTTAATAATTAGATTAATTTAGTAATTGAATTAATATCGATTGAATTGTGTTGTGAAATTTTTGAATTGATGTTCAAGTTTAAATAATATTGTTATTCACAACAATTGCAGTTGTTTGTGTATTCAACGAGATGCTTCACGATTGCGTAATATTGTTGTCCATTGTAGGCGATTGTAGTTGTTCTACCTATTGTGTATTCGGCAAGATGCTCTACGATTGTGAGGTGTTCGAAATGTTAAATAGAAGCAAAGATCTGGTCTAATTAGCTCATATATGTTATTCGGATTTTATTTAGAAACTAGTAAGGAATTTGGAAGAGTCGAAAAAAAGTCGGGTTAGTTTTTATTATTTGTATTTATTTAATCTTTTTATAATTATGTTTTTACTTTATTACTTGCATTTATTTAATCGGTTTAAAATTCTATTTTTATTTTATTAGTTGAATTTATTTAATCTATTTTAAATTATGTTTCAATAAAGACTTGAGAAATACTTTTACAATCAAACTAAAAATATTTCCTCTAACTATGTGCACTGTGATTCATAAAAATACGTATTAAAGTTTATAAAAGTATTTATTTTCTAACTTTAATTCAAATATATATATATAATCAAAGTATTATTATCTATTCCATAATAGTAAAGGAAAAGAGATTTTTAGAGATAGAAAGGTGGATCTCAGTCTACCAGCCCATCAAAATTTGGCAAGTCGAGTTGGTGTTTTCAGACCTCTAGTCAATTAGCTTTAGTCAGTTCCACTTAACACCCCAAAGTGACGGACTAAAAGTGGGATAGGACAAGCTGACGGACCAAAGGTGGGACAGGAGAAGCTAACCTGCTAACTCACTTTCTTTTTAGAATTAAAAAAATTAAAATAATAAATAATTTAAAATATTATATTTTGTGTATTGTAATATTTAAATGATTCAAATACATAATATTGTAACATAAATCATTAATTATTACAATCAAATTACATTATTAATTATAATAAAGTAATTTAACATGTAATAATAATATTTATTTTTAATTTATCCCATTTAATACATATATATAAAATAAATTTAAAAAAAATTAAAAAACTAGTAGATCAATCCTCAAATTCGCCAAGCCAAAAACCCCTTTTATCGTCTTTAAATTCTTTTTATTTTTATTAAAGTGGTGTAATTTTAATTTGAATTTATCGACATAGTTAATTTTTAAAAAAATTATACAAATAGGATATGTCGTGTTTTAGAAGTACAGCTTTAAAGGTAAATATATATCTCTAAAATAAAAGTTTTCTGTTTAATTTTAAGGGATGTAATTTTAATTTTAATTTATCGAATAGTTAATTTTTTTTAAAAAAATATACAAATAGGACATCTTGTGTTTTGGAAGTACAACTTTAAAGGTAAACATATATCTCTAAAATAAAAGTTTTCTGTTTAGTTTTCTTCTTTCTTATAAGTCATGTTTTCAATACACAACTTTCTTTTCTGTTTTTAGTGAAGTTGTACATTACATGTACAAATTCTTTTTTCTTATTTTTTTTACCTTTTTAAATTGAGACAAACATATTTTTTTTTATTTTTAATCTATTTATAATTTAACTTAAATAGTAAAATATTATCATATGGTTTTTAAAATAGTTACATATATAATTTGAATAATCAAATTTAAAAAAATATATCTTAATAAAATATAATTTAAAGAGCATATAAAATTTTTTAAATCTATTAATCAAATTATTTAAAAAAAACATTTTAAAATAAAAAACATCTTTTTATATAAAATTTCAAAATACTTAAAAAATTTAAGAAACTTAAAAATTTTAAAACTAAGAAAAGAAAAAAGGCATACCTATCCAGTACTACATCTATAGAAAATAATTATTTTCATAAAGGTCAAACATGTAAGTACCTAGTCTTTATACATGGTGCATAATAGTAATACTAATAAATTATATCAAGTACAAAAAGAAATTCTTATTTATACAAGATTATATTACTAAATACAAAATTATGTATATATACTGTAATACTTTTAAATCTTATAGACTATTTCTACGATTCAAAAGCATTCCTTTCAGCTATAAAAACATTTGCTCACTTGCGACATAACACGGTCATATTAAGTCAAATAATAAACAAAATAAAATAAGTTAATAATTCAAAAATAACAACTCATAACCAATATCATTAAGTACATATTCATATGTATATTTATCACATTATATATATATATATATATATATATATATATATATATATATATATATATATAT
>Ga0099824_1006201_pt1 | contig 16521 bp, 5 predicted proteins | sample SiratrowhiteBW_FD_76837 | JGI IMG/M metagenome (GOLD analysis project Ga0099824, IMG submission 76837) | Root nodule microbial communities of legume samples collected from California, USA - Siratro white BW | ecosystem: Host-associated > Plants > Roots > Nodule | place: USA: California...
AAAAAAAAAAAAAAAAAAAAAAAAAAAAAAAAAAAAAAAAAAAAAAAAAAAAAAAAAAAAAAAAAAAAAAAAAAAAAAAAAAAGAGAAGATGAAAAAGAAAAAATAAAAGTCGACACACATTGTTCATCTTCTTCATTGCATGCGTTTTGGTTTCTAGTCAGGCAACCAGAATTTCAACCAGTAAAACCAATTAACAAAATTCAATGCCTAGAGGATTCCTGATAGAAACCAAGGGGGATTCATTCATACATCACAGATTTTCATTTTTACACATAACAGAGAAACATGCATACATATTAGAATTTACATTCACTGGGATCTCAGAATTTAAAGAGAAGAAATCAAAAGAAATTACAAATAGTTCCAGTTCATTGTACAGAAGAAAAAAGAAGAAAAAAACAAAAAAGTGAATAATCAATTCTGAACTTGCTGAAGAGGAATCAAAGCCACGCTTCAAGAGGTAGACATTTAATGATGGATTCTTCATATTTTTCATTGTAATGCTTCGAGTTGTTGAATCTTGTTGTTGATTTTTGATTGAATGCTTGATTCTTCATATTCTTCATTGTAATGCTTCGAGCTTTGGAATCTTGTTATTATTTTTTTGATTGAATGCTCTAATTAAATGCTTGATTTGTTATTCAACTGTAAAAGAGAAACAATCAAATTAAAAACCAGAATTTAATCAAATTAAACACCTAAATCTGTTTAATTAAATTATGAACCACACAAATCAAACAGAAATAGAAATAAAGAAAAGAGAAAGAGAATAACTATCTTCGTTAAGCCTTGCTGTTGCGAGGTGAAGACACTCCTTCGTCAATAACCATTGCTAACCATTCCTCTTCCTTCACTGCCATCCTTTTCACCGTGATACCTCCGTTGGCACATAAATACAACCTTAAATCAGAAAACTCATCCAAATACAATAAGAAAATCCAAACAAAGCTTAATAAAGAATTAAAATAGAAATAGAAATAAAAATAAATAAAAAAGAAGAAGAAGAAAAAAGAAAGAAGACGAGTGTCACTCGTAGTTACGTTCCTCTATGCCATTGGCACAACCACTCAAGCACAACTCAGTGCTGCCACACTTGCCATCTCCACTTAAGGCTTCCCTTAATCTTTCTCTCATTGTCAAACACCTTTCTCAATATCTTTGATTTGTCGTCGTTGTGGCTGACTTTCTATATTTCTCTCGTAACCCTAATGAGAATAAGGGTAAATGGATTCAAGCAAGTTCTCGCGGTTAATGTGGGTTTGGCCCAGTTTTTTGGCGCCTAATATCAGAAAAAGGAGATGCAATTTGAATGTGTAGACAACGTGTGAAATAAATAAAAAGGAATGCTGTGGTGAAGTTTGACATTGAAATAAAATGTTAATTACATAAGACGTGGTTGATGTTTGTTTTTTTTTGCCCAACTATTTCTTCTTTTAATGGCACCGAATTTTAAAAGAGGAGAGTGAAATGAATCTGAAATTAAAAAAGTAATAAAGCCTTTTTCAGTCTCTTTGGCAAATTAATTTTTTAATTTTATTTTTCTTTTTTATATTTTTATAAAAAAATAATTAAATACATTTCTTTTTTTCTTATGATTGATTTTAAATAAATTTTTATTCAAATTTCCAAATGACCATTCGCGTTATACAGAATTTAATTCAAAAGGTTTTAATTTTGTTTGGATTATTAAAAGGTCGTACGCTTCTAATGATATCCAAAAGGAAATTTAATTTCTAAAAATAATAAAAAATATAGAATTTCAAAAACATAAAAAATATTATTTCCCCAAATCAACTTAACTTTTCTTCAAAACTACGTATGTCCTGATTCTTCACCCTTTATGGATGAAGAAACGTTAGAGCAAGACCAATCCTTGTCGGGTCCTTTAATTTAAAATCTCATTTTTTATTTTCTTTTTATTTGTGATTTCAAGTGCTCCTGCTTTGCTTATTGTATTACTATTGAAAATTTAAACATTCTAAAAAACCATATTTGTAGTTATTTATTTTGATTACAGGTATTGTCCTTGGAAAAGGCGTCGTGGGGTGCTAATACATTATCCATGCGTAACCGGCTCCCGCATCCATTCTTTGATTTGCATACCACCTTTTCGTTTTCTTTAGTTTTTCATAAAAAACTATGGTAGCAACTTTGTCTCATTTTTCACCCCTTTTTCTATTTTAAAATTTTTTTCCATTTTAGGATTGTCGTTAGTTCGATCGTCGAAAAGGTCACGACAAATACATACTACAGAAGATATTCGACTAGAGAAGGGGACTTTCAATAGTTTATAAGTGGGTGCAAACCTCATGTTACAAACCAGTTTTGTAAGGTTGAGTTAGACATAAAGTCTACTTCTTAATATGATATCAGAGTCTATCCTAGAAAATTTGTTGGGCCTATCGGGCCATCGTTATTGGGTTGCTATCGGACCACCCTTACATATAAGTTTCACGCTCAAGTTAAGGAGTCTCGCCGTGAGAGGGGTGTGTTGGAGATCTTCTTAATATGCTTCACATAAAGTATGAATCTTCAAGACATCTCTATGGATTAGTAGAGAGTATATTAGATAGAGTATTGATTTCATAGGAATGTATGGAGATATGGCATTACTGTAATCAATACATACTGGACAAGAATATTTCAGACTATTGTGTTTTGATGTTAAAAATAAAAGCATTGATTAGGAGCCCAAACCATTTACGACTTTGGATATGTGAAGTAATCATATAGGTGTCAAAGAAACTATGAGGAAGCTTTGGGAAAGTTAGGACCTTTAATTACTTCATAGGAATTATGAATCTTCAAGACATCCCTATGGGTGGACGGAGGTACACATGGTATAGTGCCAATGGATTAGTAAAGAGTAAATTAGATAGAGTATTGATTTGATAGGAATGGAGATCTGGCCTTAGTGTAAACAATACATAATGGACAAGAATTTTTCATACTACTATGTTTTGGTCTTTAAAAACAAAAGCATTGATTGGAGCCCCAAACCATTTAGGACTTTAGATGTGTGAAGTAATCATGTAGGTTCGAAAGAAACTATGAGAAAGTTTTGGGAAAACTATCAAGTTACGAGAAAAGATATATGCACTCTAAGAGAGAAACTCAAAATACTTAAAAGGGATTTGAAAACTAAAACAAATAGGTATAAAGATAAGATATATTAGGCATAAGACAGTTAGATAGAGCTATTGATGCTAGGAACATAGATCAAGATGGTAGGGAGGAGAGAAGAAAACTGTTAGCAAAACTAAAACAAATCAACTATCACCAGGGGGTGTTAGTAAAATAGAAATCAAGGCTTGAATGGATAAGGATAGTAAATATGAATACAAATTACTTTCATATAGTAATTAAATGGAGGAGAATGAAAAACAATATCAAAGGGGTACGGACTGATAATGAGTAGAGTGAGCAATCGACCATGGTTAAGAACGAAATCAAAAATAAATTCATGCACAAGTTCAGTGAAAAGGAAAGGGCAAAAATTAGGCTGGATGATATAGATTTCCCTTAATGAAGACAATCTAGGACTAACTAAAGAGATATTAGGAAAGAAGTAAAAGAGTCAATCTAGGATTGTGATGATTTCAAAAGTTCAGGGTTGAATGGGTATAATTTTAATTTTGTTGAACAATGACAGAAAACTCTTAAGGTGTATATAATAAGAGCAACAAAAATCTTTCATAATTACAGTTCATGAACTATAAAGAAAACTAGAATTACCAACAACCAACAATACTTTGGTAATTTTATTAATATTACTAACAAACTAATGCAAGAGAGACTCAAACCCAAATCCACTTAGTAACTTGATAAAGCCTATAACCATCAAAATAGAGAAGCTTTTCAATCATATTATAATAATAATAATAATAATAATAATAATAATAATAATAATAATTATTATTATTATTATTATTATAAAAATAATAATAATTATATTATTATTTTTAATATTAATGTTATTATTATTATTATCTACAGATTAAATCTGTCGGTAACTGACAATAAAATTATTGACGAATTTAATCTGTCAGTAAATTGGTTGTCAATTTATCGATGGAGCTACAAATAGATAAATGGAAGATTATTTTTTTTTTCATCAGTAATTACTAATGAATTATAACTATTGATAAATTAATTCGCAAATTGAGTGTAAACTTTTTCGTTGCTAAAATCCATCAATAATGACATTTATCAATGAATTTGTATTCATTGATAATTCTAGTTTTCCTTGTAGTGATAAAGGTACTAATGCATCTTTCATTGCCTCGATCCTTAAAATGCAAAATCCATAACTGTCAGAGGATTATGGGTTAATATCTTGGTAAGCAACTATACAAAATAGCATAAAAAGTACTGCGGCTAAAAAATGTTATAAACAAGGTCGTAGACACTAAGCAATCAGTTTTTTTAAAAGAAAATATGACTCTTGAAAAGTATGGTTGTTGCTAATGAAGTCATAGATGAACTAAAATGCAAAAAGAAGGAGTGTCTAATAATGAAGGTATATTTTGAGAAAGTATATGATACTGTCAATTGAGATCTTCTTGCATATACGATGGCAAGGAAATAAGTCTAAATGGATCAAATTGATAAAAAAAGTGCTTAAAATCTTCTAATATGTCTGTACTTGTGTATGGCAGCCCCACTAGTGAATTCAAACTTGTGAAGGGACTTAGGTAAGGAGGCCCATTAGCTCCATTTTTATTTTTGATTGTAGTGGAAGGGTTGTCAGGAACAGTGAGGGAGACTAAGTGGAAAGATATCTTAGAAGGTTTGAAAGTAGGAAAGGATTAAGTGAAAATTTCTATTTTACAATTTGTAGAGTATACTATGTTCATGTGTAAAGCAAATACAGAAAATATTATGATCTTAAAGGTATTTTTAGGTGTTTTGACTTGGTTCTAGACTTAAGAGTTAATCTTCATAAAAGTAGGATATAAGGTATTGGGTTATACATAGGTATTCATCACACTGAACTGTAATACTATGAAGATAGCATTTACATATCAGAGAATACCTATTGGAGTGGACAGGAGAAAAGATTTTTGGACAAAATAAAGAAGTTATCTAAATAGAAAAGAAAATACATTTTGCTAGCCTATAGAGTTAGTATAATAAAATCAGTAATATCAACAATGTCTTTATTTTTTTTTTTGCAGTCTTTAAAATAACTAAGGTTGTAATAAATGAAATAATAAAGATACAAGAAGACTTCATATGGGGTTAGGGGCATGAGATAAACAGTGTGTACGAATAAGGATGAGGGAGGTTTAGGTATTAAGAATCTGATAAGCTTCAATAATGCCCTTCTTAACAAGTGGAAGTCGAGGTTAGGAAAGAAAGAGAAGGTTCTCTGGAGGGATTTCATAGTGTCAAAATTTGAGTCATGGTGAAGCTTAAATAACAATAGGGACACTATGATGGATTTTAACTAGTGGAGAAATTTGAGGTGCAAACTTGAGAAAAGAGATAAGGGCGAATGATGTACGAAAAATGTTAAGTAGAAAATAGGTAATGGCAATGAAATTATGTTTCAGAAAGATATTTGGCTAGGGGAACTACCACTAAAGGAATTATACCCTAGAATTCATACTATTCTAAACCAAAAGAGACTAAAGTTAGAGGAGTTCGAAGAAAGACATGAGCAACAATGAAAGTGGAATTAAGATGGAGGAGAGTGGTTTGCATGGGAGAACCCAATGTAGGAGGAGTTCACACATCTCATTATGGAGTGTGAATTGAATAAGGATATTGAGGATGAGTGGGTTTAGAAGGGGGATGAAGATAAAGAGTACACTCTGAAGTCTGCAAACAAGAGGCTGAGGAGTGAAATTATAGAGGAGAAAAACGAAGTATATGATAGGTTTTGGAGAACTAAAGCTTTACCATCTACCCAATTTTGTATATGGAAAGTTCTGCACACTAAAGTATCAACTTGTGATAAGTTATACTGAAATGGAATACAACTTAATAATACAAGGTGTGTAATGTGCGAGACATGTGATAAACTACTAATCACTTATTCTTCACTTGTGGGGTAACAAACAAAATATGAAGAAAAGACTTATTTATGGATAGAAGTCCAATATGTACATTATAATAAAACTAAGAAGCACGACTCAAAGAATTTATACAATAAGATCTCAGCATCCTCGAGTCTCATTTCAACGTATATACCTTTATATACTTTTATAGTTTTCTTATTGATTAGAAAATAATTTATAATAAAATTTCATTCAATACTTTCACAACCTTATACTTTCCTTGTTAAACTCGTTAAATATATAAGGGTCAAAAGTTCAACCACAATCTAAAAAAATATTTTACTTTTTAAAAAGAAACATTATTTTATCAAAACATTGGTATGTAATATTTTCATTAAAAATTTAAAACAACATCTTCTATTACACTTAACTTATATTAATTAATTATAATTAAAAAGTTACTATAAAAATAATAATTTAATAACTAAATTTAGTAACCAAAATAAATTAATTACTAATTATGATCAAAATAATGATTCATTGTCATCTGTCACAAATCTATAACTAATAACTTGTTAGTGATATTTATTTGTGTACCGACTAAATTAGTAACAAACAATTATAATATTTAAATTTAATCACTAAATAAATGACTGTATGAAGTAAAATAAAAGTAATGTTATTAACAATCAAAATAGTGACAAAATATCAATTTATTTTAACGAATTTAGTTTCAGTTCCTAAATAATTACAAAGAACTTCATGATCCAATTTAACAATTGAAATATGTTCATTAAAAATAACAAAAATAAAAACTCAATACCAATTTATTTTAATGACCAATTTGATATCATTCATTAAATCTTTACAAAAAGAATTTAATGACCAAATTTAATGATTTAAATAAATTGGTGGCTAACAAAGACTGAAACAACAATTGAAGACAAATTTATTTTAATGACTATATCACTGCAAAAAAATTTCAACAAGCGAATTTATTGAATAAAATATATTCATCACTAATAGTTACCGAAATAACAATTGAATATCATTTATTACTATTATTATTATTATTATTATTATTATTGCTTTAATTATAATTATAAAAATAATACAAAATTAATTTTAAAGAGGACACACCTCTTTAGTCTACACATTTTTTTTTTATTTCTATCCTTCTAACTACTTTTTGGTGTTCATAATTTTATCTATTAAGAAACTTTTTTCTTAATTCAAATAACAGCCTATAATAAAAAAAAATCACATATATAAAAAATAAATTACCTACAATAACATTATAAAATTTAAAAATAAGTATGTGGGAGTGGAACTCAAAAACATGATAAAGCATAAAGACATTGTTGGACCACTATCATAGTTATAATTATTATTATTACTATTATTATAGTTATAATTATAAATTATATATATATATATAATATTTATAATTATAATATAACTATAATTAAAATAATTATTATTACTATAATTATATTTATTTTTATTATTATTATTATTACTATAATTATTATTATTATTAATATTAGTATTCTTATTACTATTAGTTATATTGATATTAATGTTATTGTTATTAATATTACTATTATTAATATTAATTATAATAAAACTAATGTTAACAATAATAACAATATCAATAGTAGTAATAATAACATTAATAATAAAAATAATAATATTAATAATAATATATTATTATTATTGATGATGATAATGATTATAATTATAATAATAATGTATTTGGTTCAACCGTGATAAAGTATGCGTGACAACCAAGCAAAATAAACTTATACTAAACTTTTAGAGAGAGTGAGAGAGGAACTATAGAAAATTAATTGAGATGATAAAAAAAGTGATAACTGTAGAACTGTATATATCTAGTTTGAAGATATATAAGGTGAATTGGAAATTAATATCCTTAAAAAAATATAAACATTAAAAAGCAAGAATGCGACATGAAACCAACAGCAATAAAGTCCATACTAAATGTTTCCTTTATTGAATTTTTTTGTACACAGTTTAAACACCGGAAAATTAATTACTTCGCGTAAAAGTCATTTAATTCGCAGACACTCTTGTCTGCAATCACTTTGACTACACATCCAATTGCACATTCTCCATTCAAAACAGATCAAAACCAAACCCAAATCTCAAACAAATCGATATAAACATTTGATGCTGGAAAAGACCAACCAGTGAGCTGTTTTGAAAAACTAGGTATCTGAGAATTACAATAACACACTTCCAACGGAAGAAAAAAAAAAAAAAAAGTCTCTGTTAAAGCATCAACAAAAACCACTCTATGGGGAACAAAATCAACAACCATTTCTGAGTTGGGTTTGAGTTTCATGAATATGCTGCTTCTATGTGACTCACACTCACAAATGCTCTCTCCTACTTGAATTTTCACTTCACCTTGTCACATGAACTTGTGTTTATCTCATTAAAAACTTTGACCCTATAAAAATTTTGTAAAAACTTGTAATGAAATAAGAGATAAACACAATTTTCACTAACAAAATTAGGTAAAAATTCAACCTTCTTAGATGTTCCATTCCTCACCTAACATTAGAACATAGGAGAATGCGAAGGTGAAGAATTCACTAAATTAAGGATGCTGTTCCAATAGTTGTTGTTATCTTCGTAAAAATCACTGTGACTGCCACTGCCACCATCACCATTGTTAGACTCTCCTCCACCTTCTGAAGACAAACTTGGATCATCTGAGTTTGTCTTGAGGAGAAGATTGGTGAAGCCTTCTTCAACAATGTCATCATGTGAAGCATTAGTCCTCAGAGTTTCATGCACCCAAGTGCCCTCCATGGACATGGTGAACTCATGCAAACCAGAACTAAAAGTGGTGATAGAACTATCATAGCCTTTCCACTCTTGTTCACCCTCTTCTTTCACAAGAGAAGAAGAATTACCTGAACCTGAACTTCCCACAAACTCAATCATAGGCATTGCATTGTCATTGTTGTTACTATTGTTGGTTTCTCCTCCAATTGCATTCATAATGGGTGGTGCATTCTCAGAGAAAGATAACGTAGAAGTAGGAGACTCAAGGTCCCCACTTACCCCAATGGCGCCACTCCCTTCACTAGATTTCAACCACCCTCCATTGTTCCAAGCCTTGAGAACATCAAGGGAGGACCGTGACGGCGGCGGTGGCGGCGGAGGCGGCGCTGCTTCTGGCTTATTGTTATTGTTGAGAACTGTGGATGCTGCTGCAGAAGATGATGATGCAAAAGTAGAAGAGGTTCCAATTTGTTGCTGCTGAAGTGAATGTGAACGTATTTTTGATTCTCTGACTAGTCTTGCTTCAGCTTCAAGGCGAGCACTTTCCCACTGAGCCATGTGGCTTAGGTTTGCAGCGGTTTTGGACTGGCCATCACTGGAGAGAAGTGCATCGTTTTTGGGCTTGTGTGTGACAGGGTCAATTCCCATTTTGGTTAACCTTTTCTTAAGATGTGTGTTCCAGTAGTTCTTGATCTCGTTGTCCGTTCTCTTTGGCAAGTGTGTGGCTATTGCCGACCACCTGAATACAACGACAGCACAAACATAGTGCAGACACACCACAAAAAGTTAAATTAAACCCTAGAGTAATATTTTCCAAAAACTACCACTAAACCAGATTACTGTTTTGTTTGATTCTAATCAACCATTTAATGCTAATATGTATATATATTATGAAAAATGTGACTTGATTTTTGAGGAGAATGAGAAGGGTATGTATATATGTATGTGTATGTATGTATGAATGAATGAGTATGTGCTGTCATGTTGAGAGAATTGGATAATCACATACATGGCTACATGGCATTGCGTATGTGAAAAAATAATTTGGCATTGAATTTTTGGTGTTGGTTGTGGCAGAAGATGTGTATGACACATATATATTATTTTGCAATTAAGATTGGGCTCGAATAAACCTGTATGTCAGGAAAAAAATTTAAGGAAATGGCACAGAGCACAGTTGCTCAATTTTTTTGTTGGGGGAGGGTTGGAATAGTTGGGTGAAGAAATTGAGAGGTCATTGCATTTAAGACATTCTGCAGCACAGGAGCAGAAGAGAAATTATAGCTCCACACGGAAAATGAATGAATGAATGATTCATACAGTTACTGAGGAGAGAGTATGGGAATAAAATATCAAGTTGAGGTCACTGTGAAACATGATCCATTATAATTGCTTTCATTAAAAAAAAAAAAAAAAAAAATTTGTGGAAGGAAAAACAATGCATCACTTTCACACATCTTCAAAAAAATCCACAAAGGGTCTTGAGTTTTGGACATTGTTGGTACCCTTGCTCAAAGGAAATTCTTAGAAAAAACATCAATGAATAGCTAGAGGCAAAAAGACTTGATTTGAAAAGTGCAAGAAAGGTTCAAAACAAACCTGTTTCCTAAGAGGGCATGGAGTTGAATGATGGTTTGCTCCTCTTGCAAACTGAACTTGCCTCTCTTAATATCAGGCCTAAGATAATTGGTCCATCTTAGTCTACAGCTCTTGCCACATCTCTGAAGTCCTATACACAACAGCACAAGCAGTTTCACTTCAACATGAACCACATTGCAACACTACACATACATGTACTCACATGTTACTCTACACTACACAAGCAATATTACACCAAAAACAGTGTGAAGTACCAGCTTTTGCTGGCAAGGCACGCCAGCTTCCATGACCATGTTCTTCAATATAAGCTAAGAGCTTCTGATCTTCTTCCGGAGTCCATGGCCCTTTCTTTAAACCTACCTTGTCGCAGCATGGTGATCGTCCCATTTGCAAGTGGAAACTAGCACTAAAGACTGTAGTAGCTTTTGCTCTTACTTATATAGCACAATGAAGGGAAGAAACCATGGTGAGAGAGAGAAAAGGAGAAAGAGAAAGAGAGAGTGAAATGGACTTAATTATAAATGAAGAGATGGGCAGGGAAGAAAGGTCAGCGGCATAAATGGCATAATAAACTAAACTAAATTAGCAGTGACGTACATGTGTGTGGACTCTTTCGTTACAAGAGTACCCTTCTCTACCAACTTATCTATAATTTTTTTTTTCAGTAATTAAGTTACTGATGTATAATTTCTAATCAAATGATCATATGGTTTAGGATTTAGCCACCATATATTCACATTTAAGAATGGCTCATTCAACAAACAATTTTATGTTAGATCATTGTTGTGTGTGAAAGATTGTCATAGTAGCTAAATATCATTAAGTTTGATAATTTGGTGGATAATCTTCTTTTCAATCTCTGTCACATGTGAAAACTTGTTGGACTGTGAGACTAGTTTATGATTTAGTAAGTTAGGTCACATATGAAAACCTGTTGGACTGAGAGACTAGTTTATGATTTAGTAAGTTAGGAATAGTTCTGAGATGACAAAAAAAAAACATGTTTTGACTATTAGGATTATCTGTATCTATAAACCCTAAACTTTTATATATTACCTTAACAAAATATTTTAAAGTACATTTATATCTAACATTTGTTCATCAATGTGATTAACCATTAAACATAGTTTCACTTGAAGCAATCACATGCTCAAATTTTATAGGGAGGTATATTTCATTTCTTGTTCCTAGTTAGATTCAAGGATATATATTGTGCCATAGATTGGTGGAAAAGATTGATACAAAAAGCTAGGGTGTGCACTGTCTTTTCGTATCAATTTACTTTGAGTAGAATTTTGAAGTCATCCACAGCAATGAGCTATGCCAAGTTATTGTAGCCATAATTTCTAAGTGATACGTCATCTAGCTGTATTTATGGCATGGCTAAGGCCAGTTTTTAATAATTCATCTTATGGTTCCTTTTCAGTTTTTCTTTTTCTATATCAACCATTATCAGTAGGAAACTACTTTTTTTTTTTACAAGTGTTCTATTTATATATTATTCTCTTTACCTCAGTCTTAATTATGAAATAGTCCACACTAACTAGTTTGTTAAAGAAGTATATAGGAAATGTTGTATATAGTACTATAGTTTATTATTCGAACAGTGGTAGATGAAATTTTCTATATAAAAATTGAATTATATAGTTTATATAGTTTGTATTAGTTATAAGGGTATAGGTTTTTTATATAAAAATTGAAATATTTCTAAAGTGTTTCTATTAATACATTTTTAACTGTTAAAAAATATTATTTTTTTATAAATTTAAGTGAAAAAATATAGTGTAACTTCAAATTGGTAATCCAAATAAATGTTTTTTTTATAATTAATTTGGTTATGATGACTTAATTTCGTCTGGCTTGTAAAAGCTGAAGAAGAATTTTTAGACTTTTACTGAGACGTGGTTCATTTTAAAAACTTAAATTGAATATAGTTTTCTTTTTTCACAGGCCTTAAAAAAAATCCATATCAAATTTATTGAAGGAAGTGAACTAGTTTGTTTATAATTATTACAAAATTACTTTATCAAAATAATTCCCATCCTAAAAATGTTCAACTTATTAAGAAAATCAAGTTGTTTTCTTATTCGTAGTTCTAGTATTGCTTTGTGGTTAATATAAAATTATTAGGTTGAAAACATTATATAATGTATATCTATAAAGTGTATATATACACACGAGTTATTAACTTCAACACATAAAAATTTTAAATAGACTAATGAAGTAATTAAACTAGAAAATGATTAACTCTTAAGCCATGCTTATTAAATTATTAACAAATTGAATGGGAAATAAACTATACCTTAGTTTTTACCCTCAAACATTAATTTATGTGCTTTTTCGTAAGTTTGACCAAAGAGTTGAAACCATAGTCTTGTCAGTCCTAAGTGATGTTTGAACAATAGAGTCTTCATAGCAATCAAGAATTTCTGCTAGAAATTGGAGATATCCATTGGAGGTCGGCTACAACCTACCATGAGACTATAGTTTCTTAATTCAGTTTCTGATTTGTGTTTAGGTTCTGTTTAATTAACTACTGTATACAGTCACAATCCAAAAGTATCAAAGTGCAGTAACATCTATGAAGTTATATATAAATAATGACAAATATTATTAATATATTTTCCTATACATTTAAATACATTATTATCTGTTAATTATACATTATAAATACATTCCTGTCTGTTAATTACTAAATTTATTCTCAAATATGAAATAATTTGAGTCTATCTCTATTTCGTTATTTTTATGGTTGTACCATGATTTTGCTTAATATTGTATATCGGTCAAAACACTTCAAATATTCATAAATATGTATATAAAAAAATTCTATGTCACTTTATTCATACATGTTTATAAAATTCAACTAATAATCAAGAATATGAACTAAAAAATGTGTAAAGGCGTTACTTTTTGGGCTGTATGCATATAGACCCTATGTTAGACATATTCTCTTGATTTCAAAATCTATCACTTGACATATAGTTTAGGTTCTTAAAAAAAATAAGGAAACACTATTTTTTTTTTTTTGTAATAGTTAATATCTCATCTGTTTAAAAAAAAAAATCTAACATAATATGTTTGTTTTTGGTATATATGACCTAAATATTTACAACTGCACTCCATCTCTTAAGGCTGTTTAGTCTGAAAATACTATTTTTCAATATATAATTAATTTCTGACTGCTTTTATCAATTTAAAATGAAGAGAGTAATTAACTTACAAGAATAGTAACATAATTTTCCTGTTCTCAATATTTTAGTATTTTATACTAAACAACAAATATAAATAAATATATCTAGCATGTGAATATCCAATTTACACTGAAACAGCTTTATCTAAAGTGTAATTGAATTTAATGAGACTAGCTTTTTTTTTTTTTGTTTGTGGTGAAAAAATGTTTGAATTCTTAAACAGGTATTCATATTTAATGTTCAACAGTAACTCAAGCAAGATTAGAAAATAAAAGTGTAGGGGGTAAAAGAAGAAGGAATCTTGGAATGTAAGTAATTAATTTGCTTGAAATTCATGGTTGAAAGCACATCTCAATGTGTGCTATTAAGGGGAAAAGAGAGAGGAGGAAGGGAAGTAAAGCAAGTTTGCATCCACTAAAAAAACATGGGTTTTTATTTAAGCTTGGGACTTAGCAATTACCCAGATGAGAAAAGTGAGCTGCCAGAAAAGGTTGGCACTTAATAATAGAGGTGAATCCATTGAAAGAAGAAGAAGCACATAGTGGTGTTTTGGTCATTTGGTAGGAAATTTATGAGGTGGGGGCTCTAGGGTTGCGAAGGGGTATCTTGAATGATTTGGTGCATGAAAAGACAAAAGAAGGGTCCCGTGATGAGAAAAAGGGGCTAAAATAGAAAACTTAAATGTGTGTGGTGTGGCTTGGAAAAAGTCTCATTGGATCTAAGAGAGAGACTCATATTGGGTGCAAGCATATCAAGGACAATGGGGACACCCTCCTTAAATTTTATCGTTGCCAGCTCTAAGCATCGTAATGGTCCAACATAGCCTTAATGATCCCATTTAATGTGTAACTATTACACTTGTCAAACTGATTCAAGTTCCACATGCCTCATATCTGACAAAACACACACATTCAAAAATCTACCACCCAATCCATCTCTTCAACAAATATCACTTCTAATCTCCTTGCCTTTACCCACCACCTTCCCAACAAGTTCCTTCATGCAACACTAAAATTATATACCATATCATATTCTATTATCTCATCTTTTTTTTATAGTGTGTTATTCAATCATATTAAGATTGGTATGCCTTATCTTATTGTACTTGTATATAAAGATAGTACTTTGTTGATGAGAAAAATAGTCATCCTTCTAATAATAATCATGATCAAATTGTCTTTAAGGGAGTCCTTGATTAATGACTAGCCATACACACAAATAGGGTTTACAAGTTTTTTGTTCTACAAGCTTATATCTATGATTTTTCAAAATCACAAACACCCTGTATTCTAGCTACAAGATAATGAAAATCCATTGAAAGAAAAGAATGAGAAACCTTTTGTGATATGCAACTAAATCAAGATATTTAAAAATTGTTAGAAAATTTTGTTAACTAAAAATAAGATAATTTATAATGTAAGTTTTATTTTACAAGCTAGTTTTATAAAGTTTAGTTAAGTTTAAAGTTTACTTTTTAAAATGGTATCAGAGTCATTTAAAGCCTACTATTCTAACAAATGTTATTCACTATCAAATCACCCATAAATATCTAGTATCACGTTCAAGTTGAACACTGCGAAATATATGTTAGACGTCTCACATCAACTAAAAATAATGTCAATTTATAATATAATAATAATAATAGATACAAATATCATTTTGCAACCTAATCTTGTAAAATGAAATTAAAGTTTAAGTTTAAAAAATAAACTTACCATGTAACTTAAAACTCACATGAATTCTCAACAAAAAAAAAATTAAACATTTTCTAGCATTTATGTGTAAACAGAAATTTTAATAAGAAAACTTCTTGTATACAGAATAAAAATAATTATTGAATTTATCACTGATAAAATAAAAGGCTTATATAATTTGTTCTTTGTTTTTTCTTTTGCTATTAAAAATCATTTTTGTAAATGATTACGAGATTGATGGATGTTTAATTAACGACTATTTGATGAATTAATTTAAAGAATTAAATAACCAAAGTCATGAGATTGAAGTGACGCAAATATAAGTATAAATTGGAGGAACTTGGTAAACATTAACTAGAAATATTATGAAATTCACTTAAAACTCTGCCATATTTAAGAAAAAATATTACTGTCATCAACGTGGATGTGCTCGATCAATAATGGAATACCCAACTTACTATGTTCTACAAGGGTAATATAAGAAACTCAACCATTATATATAGTTACTATGAGATCCAATGAAATCTCATCCAACGAGGAATCTAAAAAGTAAGCATTTCTTATGGCATGCTTGTTTTTTCCTTTGTGCTAAATTGATTCACATCAAAGGTAATATTCATGGCTTCTGTGTATTTCCTGTATCAAACGTGGAGAGAGAATATTGTAACTATTTTTAAGAAGTTTTTCATTTATTTACTTTCTCAAATTTTCTCTGTTTTCATAAGTTGTTAATGCAAGAGTGAGATATGAGTTTGGACTTGAATGTGAAACTAAATTACATTCATATATATCTTTCTCATGTCACTATCCTTACTATAAATTATTGTTTTACATTGTGTAAGAGTTAATTACTTAAAACTCAATCAAAGAAAAATTATAAATATAACTTTTTCTTAACTTACCGAAGCACTTTTTTATAATAAAATTGTGACAAAACTATTAAACTTCGAAATGGACTATACATATATATCTAAACAGACTTATAATTATAGCAGAAATTTTGTTATTATCCTATAAATCATTCAATTATATTTTTATTTCATATTGTGATTGTTTTTTTTTTTTTTTTTTTTTTTAAATTTGTTAATTAATTAAATATTGTTTTTTTGTTTTTTTTTTTTTTTTTTTGTTGAATTGTGGTTCTTGTTGCTTTGTTTTAGGTTTTTTTGGGTTTGTTTTCTTTTTTTTTTTTTTTTTTTTTATAATAGGATTGGAAC
>Ga0099824_1006203_pt1 | contig 16521 bp, 14 predicted proteins | sample SiratrowhiteBW_FD_76837 | JGI IMG/M metagenome (GOLD analysis project Ga0099824, IMG submission 76837) | Root nodule microbial communities of legume samples collected from California, USA - Siratro white BW | ecosystem: Host-associated > Plants > Roots > Nodule | place: USA: California...
TTTTGTGATTGGTAGCAGGACCCAACTAAGCAGACAGCTATTGACAAATTAATGGTTTCATAGCTTGATGGAATTGTTTACTAATGGGGTTGGTTCAAGAAAAAGGTTCTTTGGTGAGAATTTTTGGTTTTTTTTTTTTTTTTTTTTTTTGTGATTCATGTAATCCTAATACCATTTTTGTTGCTATTTTAGCTTGGAGCAAATGCCATATTGGCAGTGTCTCTTGCAATCTGCAAAGCTGGTGCCAGCGTCCTGAAAATTCCTCTTTACAAGGTAATTATTTGTGAACTGTGGCATTTTATTATCCTTGATGTCACTGGTTCTTCAGATCCGTTGTGTAACTGAAGCTGTCCTGAAAGTTTGTATGAGTATGTGATATGAAGACAAAATAAAAATGTCTGCTGCTTTAGTTTCTTTATAATCCATCTAAATTTTGTGAAATCCGGTGTTCAAGATTAGCAAGATAGCTAGGTGTCATTTTACCATCAGAATGCGTACAATTATTCTCTTACAAAGATAGAATCTTTATTTGATTGTGGTTTTCTGTTGTTTTCATATATCTGACATGGCATTCCATTCTTTTGGTGCAGCATATTGCAAATCTTGCTGGTAACAAAAAGTTGGTTTTGCCTGTTCCCGCTTTCAATGTCATTAATGGTGGATCACATGCTGGAAACAAACTTGCTATGCAGGCATGATTTCAAACACCGTTTTCTGTCTGTGAGAGATGAAGTAAGACATCTTTCTGATATTTTTATGTAATACTATGGATATGCAGGAGTTTATGGTTCTTCCCGTGGGAGCTTCCTCTTTCAAGGAAGCCATGAAGATGGGCGTAGAAGTATATCACAATTTGAAGGTTAGTTTGCATGTTACATCCTGTTACTTTTTCCTACATATAGTTTTAAAAATTTGCCAAATTAGGATATCATGTAATGTTATAGATGACGTTTTAAAGTTATCATTGCTTCTTAGGCCTTGTGCTCATCTGCGAATGCTTTCATGCTGTGATAGTTTGTTAACTTGATTGTAGATATGTACTACTGTGACATAGTTATTAACGAAGGGCTATGCTCATTTTATTTCAGTCTGTGATCAAGAAGAAATATGGCCAAGATGCAGTAAATGTTGGTGACGAAGGTGGCTTTGCTCCTAACATTCAGGTAAATGATGATTTTCAACTCGTTTCGTTTTATGCATGGAACTCTGGTACCTGTCATCCTTTGGCCGTAACTGATTAGCTCTTTTGAATGTTCAGGAAAACAAGGAAGGTTTGGAGTTGCTCAAAACTGCCATTGCCAAAGCTGGCTACACAGGCAAAGTTAGTATTTTTCTCTCATCAAAATTCTGTTTATGGCGCTTTGGCTTTTCAGGTGTCTTCTTTTACACAACTTTAAGAATTGCTATTATGTTCTTAGGTTGTCATTGGAATGGATGTTGCTGCTTCTGAATTCTACAAGGAGGACAAAACATACGATTTGAACTTCAAGGAAGATGTGAGCTCTTTATTATTTAGCTTATTATTACAAACTGTTGGGACATTCATTGGAAACAATATTAAACTAAACACTAAATTTTAAAAGGAAAATGTAACGATAGAGCAGACTGCAAGTCTTATAACCATGCAGCCTGAAGCGCATCATAACCTTCTTCGAATTTCTGCCTACTTCCATTCTTTCTTTTCTTTACAATTATTCCCACTTGCCCCCAGTGGAATTTACTTTGCCACTCATTTGCAGCTGATCGTTATCTTGAAAATAAATTGATTCTTTCCTCAGTATCCATGTGTGCAAATTTATCGTTAACTCCTATCCGCTTTCCAGTGTGTAGACCCTAGTAGCAAAAGAAGTATTTGTTTTGGCAAGCACGAGTGTAAATTATTATGTCAGTAGGCTTGTTAATTTTTCCATTTCACTTGCATATTCAAATTTTCGAACACATCATTGTAATTGAAAATAATCTTGTTGACATAGAAGGGCTTGAGAATTTGGTTGTAACTTTATTTCCTGTTTGGTAGTGTTCATTATACATACAAAAATGAATGGATGACCGTATGAAGAAATATTATATTAAATAGTTAAAAATACTATACCATTCTTACATAGATTAATTATTTCTTGGTCTTTTCTGTTTGACCTGCAGAACAACGATGGCTCACAGAAGATCTCTGGAGATGCTTTGAAAGATCTGTACAAGTCATTCGTGTCAGAGTACCCAATTGTGTCAATTGAGGATCCTTTTGACCAGGATGACTGGGAACACTATGCTAAGCTGACTGCTGAGGTTGGAACCAACGTTCAAATTGTTGGTGATGATCTTTTGGTTACCAACCCCAAGGTTTGTTGTTTGATGGAACAAAACTTCCCCCTCCCTCTTAAAAAAATGTTCTTATTCTGTTGGAGAGCCCAGAAGGATTTTCCTTTGACTTTTTTCTTTTTGAATTGTGTAAACAGAGGGTTCAGAAAGCAATCGATACAAAAGCATGCAATGCTCTTCTCCTCAAGGTACTCTTATTCTATTCATAAAATTTCCTGTGAAAATTTTTTTGTGCTGAGTAGATGTATATATGCACCATAACTTGACACAAACCTGAAATGAACAGGTCAATCAAATTGGTTCCGTGACCGAGAGTATTGAAGCTGTTAGGATGTCCAAAAAGGCTGGATGGGGTGTCATGGCTAGTCACAGAAGGTTTGGATCTGTTTTTAAATCCTGCAACTGTAAGATCTTCAGTAGGTTTGGCCAATCACAGAACAGTCGGAGATGACAGCTGTGAAATGTGCAACAAATCGTATGGCTGTAAGATCTTGTACAAGCCAACCGCAGTATATATACTTACATTCTTTTATTTTGGTTGCAGTGGAGAAACCGAGGATACCTTCATTGCTGACCTCTCTGTTGGTTTGGCAACGGTATTGTCTTTTTTTCATTCAACTTTTGTGTTATTACTGCTCCAATGATGAATCCAACATATTAATGTTTCCCTTCCTTAAACAGGGTCAAATTAAGACTGGAGCTCCATGCAGGTCAGAGCGTCTTGCTAAATATAACCAGGTTAGTGTTATTTCTTCACACTAATTTCAGTTTCAATTGTAAGCCTTTTTTGTAAACTTTGAGCGCTCTTGGCAGCTCTTGAGAATTGAGGAGGAGCTTGGTGCTGAAGCAGTGTATGCCGGAGCTAACTTCCGTACCCCTGTTGAACCCTACTGAAGTTTTGAAGTGCAAAACCTGGAGACCCAGAGTTTTGAACAATGAGATTTGGCCGCGCAGTTTCTCTTGTGATGAATAAATTAGTTAGAATGATAGTCGGTACAAAAAGACCTTATCAATAATTTTGAGCTCTGATTCACAGAGCTGAGTGTTTAAACTTTTAAAGTGGTGTTAATTATATTTAGCTTTAATACTTGAAGCCTACTTTCAGTTTAGTTCCAATTTTCTGGGTATCTAAAAATGCTCCTTAGCCGGTAATATCTTTTTCCTTGATCCGTGATATTGCCAATACTGGATAGATGAATATGCAGCAATTTCTTTGGATGACGATGTCGTGCATCAATGCCCGTATGCCAATCCGCGAAGGACGTTGACACTTGCATTGTCAAATTCTTATAGGTCTTATAATGAAACCGTGGGATGTTATATTAATAGTGCATCACTTTCCAATGGTCTGTTTCCAAATCTGTGGTCCATTCATATGATGCGCTCCGAGGGCTCCCTGTGGGCGGTTTAATTGGAAACTGATGCCCAGAGTTTCCAACTTCAACAGATGAAAGTTCCCACTGACAAATAAAGCAATATAAAACTAATGACTTGAAAGTGATGCCCAAAGTTTCCAACTTTTAATATAAAACTAATATTGTGAACAAATCCTTGAAAAAGACAAGATATTGCCACGTATTCAAAATCTTTATACAATGAGTCGGTTGATCTTATATATTATTTAATTTTTTTATTTCTCGTTGATCTTATATAAAGAGATGTGAAATTCAAACTTATTTGAATTTTATCTATAATAGAGTCATGCAATAATGGTATGGGATGATTGATCATATTTGTTATCCCATGCTTAGACTCAATTATAACTTGTATTCTCTTTATACAGCTAGTATACAAGAAAATAAGCTTGCACATATACGTATTAAAATTCAGTCATAGCTACGTACGTATGTGTCAAAAGTTGTAAACAGAGGACTGAAATAAATGTCACTTAACCAGCTTTTAGGAGATAACTACATGTACAATTGAACGCGACAGACTTTATAATTTGTTGGAAACAAATAGGTTTTATAACATTAACTTCGGCTATTTATTGATGAGAATTACTTATTGTACCCCCGTTCTTTTAACCTACACCTCTAAAATTAGGTGAAATGATCGAATCACCCTCTCTGCTTCTCCCTGATTGCATCCACTACCACTGCCGCTACTGCTGTACCATCACCGCTGCAGAAGAAGAGAAGGAAAACATTTTTTAAAAAAAATCTCTTCTGGAAAACTCTTTTTAAAATACATTTAATGTGTTTTGAAAAGCTTATTCGAAACACGTTCTGGAGAGCGTATTCCAAAAGGTATTATGTACCTTTCAGAGAGTCTTATCCGAAAATCTTATTTTGGAAAGTTTGTTGCATAGTGTATTTTATATATTCTAGATTTTTTTTTTATTTGAGAAATCTTATCCTATCCTTATAAACATGTTTTGGAATGTATTTCATAAATTTTGAAAAGTTTGTTTTGAAAAAATTTTCAGAACAAATAATCCGGAAGTCATTTTAAAGGAAAGTAAAATAGTTGTTTTTCAAAAGTAACTGTTTATTTAAATTGAGGGAGTGTAGAAAGCAACTGTTTTTATCAGACTATTCCTAAGCCCAAGAAAACTGAACCCCAGCCCAATGTAAACCCATTATGCTACTATAGTTGTCGCAGACTTGCTCCGTTTCACCTTAAACAACTATATACATTTGATTTGAATACAAAATTAATAAAAAATAATTTCTAATAATTAAATATGGTAAATAATATGTTTTTTCTTAAATAGGATTTTAAAGTGGAGCATTCCGAATATGAAAAAAAGGTGTCAAGAGACAATTTTGTCTTCTGAAACGGGTCTACACAAATTCAACTCATATTAGCTTAAATTTAACGTAACTTCAAAATATTCACAATATAAGACTACCAAAAGAAAAAGAGGAATACACTCTTCAAAAACAAAAATCATAAGAAATATAACACTTAAATGTTATAAATATATTTCACTATAAATTTCTGATAAAAATATTATATTTGTTATTTTCTTAACTAATGTTCTTTTAATTTCATATAAGTAAGAAAAAAATATAGTACGAAGGGTGTGACACACTGACACGTTTTAACCTTCTTTCCAGATATTTCCACGGATAAAAAATAATATTTTTTTCTTGGAAAAAAAAGAAAAAAAGAGGAGCTTTTCCAGTTCCATCAAATCCTACAATGGTTCAAATATCTGAGACAACTTACATTTTTGGTTAAATGGACATCTGTATAATGAAAGCTGCCTATAGTAATCCTCGTATCAAACAAACAAGTGAGAAACAACATATACATGTCTTCCAAGCATTTTTTTTATTGAAATTATGTCTACCAATTAAGAAAATTATTCCCTAAACTAGTTTAGATAGGATTATCTAAAATTTAGGTTTAAAATAAACTAATGAAATATTATCAAAATTGAATAAAATATTAGAAAAAAAATAAATCTTCCACGCAATAAGGCAACACGCAAATGAACTACAAATTTCGAACAAAAAACAAATTATTGAATTAATGATAAAAAAGAGAGAGAAGTGTGTAGGCAGTGAGAGAGTGTATAAAAGGATAGAGATAGCAGAGTGAAAGAAAAAAAAAAAAAAGCAGCGAAAGCGAAACCCTAACCCTAACGGAGAGATGGCGGAGCACTTGGCATCGATATTCGGTACGGAGAAGGACCGGGTTAACTGTCCGTTCTACTTCAAGATCGGCGCTTGCAGGCACGGCGACCGGTGTTCGCGGCTCCACACGAAGCCCACAATCAGCCCAACGTTGGTTCTGTCGAACATGTACCAGAGGCCCGACATGAACATGAACATCATCACCAACCCCAATCAGCCCCAGCCCCAATCCCTCGACCCCGACAAGGTCCAGGATCACTTCGACGACTTCTACGAGGATCTCTTCGAGGAGCTCAGCAAGTACGGCCCTATTCAGAGCTTGAATATCTGCGATAATCTCGCCGATCACATGGTCTCTCTCAAAATTCCCCATTTACCTCTCTCTCGTTTTCCCCCTTTGCTTTTTCAATTTTTCGAATTGGATTTTTTTTAATTATTTTTCCGTTTTTTCTTTTGTGCAGGTTGGGAATGTGTACGTTCAATTTCGGGAAGAAGATCATGCTGCCAACGCCCTCATGAATCTCACTGGGAGATTTTATTCAGGTCATTCATTTGCCCTTTCACTGCCCCTCGGCTGGGGTTTTTACCATTTCTTTTTATGTGCTCTCATTGTTGTTGTTTGTGCGTGTCGGCAGTTGTTACGAATGTGAAGTAATCAACGGAAGGTAGGTTGCTGTGTGTAGTATCAAGATGAAAGCAATTTTTCGAAAGAACTTATCTTTTTTGCTTTGCTTCTGTAAGCAATGTTAATAGTCTTATTACCATCGAACCGGGGAATTCACTAGCGTGGAGTTGTTTCTGATTGATTAATGGTCCCAAATTATTCAAGTTCTGGATGTATGTTTACATTCTCTAGATATAAAGTTATGCTAAACGGAGAGGTTAACTACCACTGATAGTGGTCCTACATGCTACAAATAGGATTGCCTCCGGTGAGAATACATGTGGCCTCTTGCTAAAAAATTATATTGGTTTTTGGGTTAATAGATTAGAGATGTAGTGGTTGAGTTTTAGCTCTTTACCATGCAGTATCCTCTTTTTTTTGCCTACACTTTAGTTGTGTTGGGAGTCTTGAGCTCACCTTACTAGCTTTGTGAGGTTTGAGATTGATCCAAGCGCAGATTGATGGATGATATCAAAATCTATTTTACTGAGGTTTGTTGGGTTTATCAAGTCACTTGCTACTGAATCACCTAGAAGGTTCAATCCTGCAAATTTCATTCTCAGGATGTCTAATTTTGGTGGAGTGTGTTGGAAATCTTTTTTGATCTTGTGATGTGACGACATTAAGTTTTAATGTACCTAAATGGACGTATAAGCAAATTTTGTTAGGTGGTGACCCATTTGTAGATTTTTTTTTCCACTTTTTATGTATGATTTATACTCTGGCATCAGCCATTAACTACTCTTGCATTGAGTTTGAATTGGCACGAGATAAGATAAACGTGTTGAATGTGATTTCTCAAATGTTTCTTATGATTGCAACTGGACATAGTTTTCATAATCATATGTAACACTTTTTCTGGGATCATGTAAGAAAATTCTGTACGGGTTTCTTTACAACCCCGATCTCAAAATAAACCTTACCCATGTGATGGAACTTATAACTTACTGATCCATCTAGGTCGCCCAATCATTGTTGATTTTTCTCCTGTTACGGATTTTCGAGAAGCTACTTGTAGGCAGTATGAGGAGAATGTATGCAATCGAGGTGGCTACTGCAACTTCATGCACCTAAAGAAGATTAGCAGGTTGACTATTCATTGTAATTCTAATGCTTTTCAAGATCGCATTTATATAACGGCTGTTTTCGGGTTAAAACTCACTCTTTTAATTTCAGGGATTTGAGAAGGAAATTATTTGGAAGGAATAGGCGGTGGAATGGCCGCAGTGGAAGTCGGAGCAGGAGCCCTCCAAGGAATCGTGGCCATGGGGAACATTCGCATTCTGGCCGGAATACTGGTAGAAGAGATTTTGAAAGGCCCCATGGCCACCATGGAAGGAGGCCTAGAAGCCGTAGTCCTCGACACAGAGGAGGAAAACGAAGTAGAAGTCCAGTGGGAAGGGATAGAAGTCCGGTTAGAGAAAGTAGTGCGGAAAGGAGAGCTAAGATAGAGCAATGGAACAGGGAGAAGGAACAAGAGGAAACTGGCACCAAGAACAATACGAAAAGCAATGATTATCAAGAACGTAGTGGTGCACAAAATGGCAGTGAATCTGGTAACCATCAGATATAGCAGCAACAACGTAGTGATTTGGCCCAAAATTTGGTAGTAAGTGTGGCAGGTAATCTGTTTTGTGTTGTTTGCACCTACTTAGTGGATTTAGTTGCCATTGTTATTCTATTTGGAACTGTTATTTTAGTGATAGAACTTTGTAATATCCATAGCAACAAAAGTTCAATTTTCTGCTTCAATTGTAATGTTCTGCATCTTGAAGGGAGGAAGAAAAATGGGAAAAGCGTCGAGTTTAACTTGTTGCAGGGACGAAGCGTACATTTGATAAAGTTCAGCTATGAATGTTTCATAATCTGTTATTGAGCATTGTTGGTTGTCACTGTGGTTGAGGGCTTTTGGATGGAAAATAGGTTAATGATGTATGAATTTCATTGTGAATAACTATAGATTTTAAATAAATGCGTTACCAAGTTTTTTACTTTCCCAAAAATGTGCATACCGTCGGGTGCCTGGATTCACTGAAAACTAGAGGAGTGCATGTGAAATATATTTTCTATATACCTAACACTCATACATAATCTTATAGCAGTTCAGTGAACATAATTCTAGGAAAATATTAATAAGACAATTCTTCTAGACAATTTTTTACTGCATTGAATTTTATGTTTGAATGTAACTTCTGTAATTCAAATTTGAATTTTTTTTTTTTTTAAAAAAATGAACCTTTACTTTTATTTAATTAAATTTATTGAACCACGAGTAAAAGAAATTACACAGCGCATTCGATTTCTGCCATAATAATGTACCTAGATTTTGAACTTTTATTTTTTGTAAAATTATTTAGATATCGCTCGATACTAAAATAGTTTTCTTTGGTTCGTTGAGCACAAGAGCTTGCCTACTAACCATTTTCGTATACAGCTCATTTGTAGTCTGATCCTCCTAGATGGTGGAACTCAACACGAAAGGCTTTTTAATTTGTGATTGCACTGGTGTCCAACAAATATGGAATTTATTGCAGTTTGAACATGGTCTTCTAGCAAGCATTCCGGATAGTACGCAATGGGTTCCTTCGTTTGCTGAATTGGAGAATGGATCTCTCTTCTACATTGCCTGCTAGTATATATGAAAATCTCGAAACGCTGAGGTTTTTTTAGTGTGAAACGTGTGATATTTGATCCACTGTGAATCGGATTCCGGTAACCATAACTTGGTTGTTAACATTCTACACAAGCCTCATAGGCAGTACGCTAGCAGGCTGGTTCAATGGATAGCCTCCCTAAGTTTTAAGCTTAACACAGATGGATCCGTTTTAGGCAATCCAGGGTTTGATTAATGTCCTGATGCCGCACGTTTTCTTCTCTTTCTAGACCTTGCTGGCACTAAGTTCCTGAGATTCTGGTGCTTTCTTTTCTTTCTGCTGTCTATTATTTTCAGAAGCTTAAAAAAATAAAGGTGTCCATGCTAAATTATTTCAAAAAGATATTTTTAGTTCCATTAAAATTAGAGACAAAAAGGACATTAGGAAGTATTTACAAAGTACTTTTGGTTTCATTTTATATGCCACTATTTCTTTTTTTAGACTGTTATGGTTTCTCACAAAAATTTCATATATTACTACTATCAAGTTTATCAAAATAAATTATGAAATAATCCTTCAAAATTATGAAATTATCAATTTGAACATCTTATTTATTTCAATTTTCAGTTCCATATATTAGGTGCATTTCTTTTAACAATTATTTCGTAGGTTGACTTGCACATTACGTTAGTTAGTATACAAACAAATATACCGAAACAACTACTAAATATGACGTACAAATAAATTGACATATACCTTAAAACTATAGGAAGAAAATCGTGTATGCAGTGTCGGACATGCTCAGTATTAGACCTATCAAATATTACGGATTTTGTTATACACCATACAAGGAAAAAGGTCAAGGAAGCAAAACTTAGCCCTATGCAAGTATTAACATTCAAGTGTTCCACTAAACACAAATGACACTATTCAAGGCATTAATATATCTCAATAATTTCAAAACTGGCATTTTAAAATTGATTTAAGATATTGGCCATATGTAAAATAAGTGATAGAAAAAGGCTTAATCTAATTAATAATTAAAACATGGTAATTTTTAGCAACATTTAACTTCCAATTCACTTCGTTAGGATATCTTATTTCACCAGTTGCAGGGAGTATATATCATAAAGACAATAAAGGAAGGATTCCGTTGAAAGGACCTACATAGGATCAAGGTCAAAGAGCCAGCAACCACAAACCCACAAGTTGATTAATCCAAGTTGGAAACGAACATAACTAAAATGTTTTTTCATGATCATCCAAAACCAGAAACATCAACATAATCATGGCTCCGACAAAAAGAAAAAAACTTTACTTAGCACTGTGCTTGGCCCTATTATGAGAGTTTAAGGCATCTTCTGTCTTAAATGACCTGCAAGCCAATTTAAAAATTATGCATGAATTGATATTTCTGATTACTTAGAAAAAATACGGAAAAGGGGGCAAATAAATATGAAAATAATCCCCAATCACCTGCTGCAAGGCTTGCAGCTGTAATCTCCCCCTGACTTCGGAGTCTGCTGCTTGTTATTAGTTGATTTACCAGCCTGCTTAGAAGGGTGAGGAGTTGCTACATGGACAACATTCTTGCTATCTGAATAGATAAATTCTCATCAATATCATTTCAGTTTTACTGTGGTGACAACGTACATGCATACACAAGTAAAGGAATCAAACACGGTTAAACTAAGTTTCATTTTTGTAAACTCCCAAGCTAACCTACCCAATACAAAATCCAACTTTTATTTCGAGAACAAAGGCAATAAGGATCAAATTCTAGACCACTTCTCAAAAGAGACTCTTATATACGTCATGAAATAACTATTCTATAAGCTTACACTTTTGGAAGAAGGCACATTACTTGATTCATATTACGTCACGGTCCTCTGTCTTATGGTTTGGATTCTTGATTTAGGAACAATTGATCACATGACTTCTTTTCCTAAGCTCTTCAATTCGTATGTCAATATGACCAGAGAATAACTCATTACAATGCATATGTGATAGTGTACCCAATTTATTTCAAGATTATTGCAATAGATGATGAAATAGAGAAACTGGCTCTAAAGGAAAAATGACGGACCAATTTGAAATGAAAGACCTGGGAAAACTTATTTCTTAGGAATAGAGGTAGGTTATTCGAAAAAGAGGATTTTCATCTCACAAAGAAAATATATACTTGATCTCATTAAAGAAAAAGTAAGTTGAGATGTAGAACCTCAGGAGTTCCTATTGAAACCCAATATCAAAAATTAGTAGGAAAACCTTTTTATGTAACACACGAGGGCAAACACTATTTATGCAGTAAGTGTAATAAGTCATTTTATGCATGATCCAAGAGAAAGACACATGAAAACAGTTGACAAAATTCTTCAGTACTTAAGGTCAAGCCTAGAAAAGGTTATTTTTTCAGGAAAGGAGATACTTGGACCCCGAAGAAATATGCTGATACAAAATATGCAGGTTCTGTTACTGACAAACAAAATGGACTCTCCTCTTAGAGAACCAAAACTGTTGTGTAAGTCACATTTTTCTATTCTAGTACACCTTTTAACATTGTTCAATTCAAAACTATTTTAACGTTTGATTTCTGGCCTTTTATAGACCTGGCAACATTTTCAATAAGGTGACGAACCGCATTTGCACAAATTATCCAAAGCCAAATATGAGAATAATAGAGTTTGTGATACCTATCATTCTACAAAACAATAGAAGTTGCATTTTCTATCTAGCATACATTTTGCATAAACAACTTTTTCATTTAATCCACATTCATAACTGTGAGCCACTTTCCATCCTTCCTTGCATGGACACAAGTATTTGCTAACTATAGTTGATGATCACACAAGGCACACATGGTTGTTACTTGCGAAAGCCATAACTGAGACCAGGAAATTATTACATGACTTAACTATTTTTATCAAAACTAAATTTCAAGCATGCATCAAGACTGTAAGATCAGATAATGGTAAAGAGTTTCAATGCCTGATTTTTATGAAAAATCTGGAACTAGCATAAATATATCTGCATTGAAACTCCACATCAAATTTTGTAGTTGAAAAAAGCATTGACATATATTGAATCTTGCAAGAGGATTGTCTTTTCATTCACAATTATCTAAATGTTTTAGGTCATTTGCTGCTGCACATGTTCTACACATTATAAATAGGACGCATTCACCACTTCTTCACAACCTCTAAATAAGGCACAAATCCTTTTATAATCAAGAATATCTGAATTATATATGTATTATTAAGAACATTTTTATTTATTTCCATATTGTATCTTTATTATTAGAGGATATTAAATCTTCTTTCTTTATTTGATTGATTTCATTTTCTCAACATAAAGCACTCAGTGCTAAAAGTTACTAGACCCGAGTCTACATAGACTCATAGAAACTCCATAGACTTGCAAGAGTCCACTTCATATGAAAAATAAATAATAACATAACCAGTCCCACTTCCAGACATTTTATATTTTCTGCAGCTAAACATGAAACCAAAAAAAATCGAGGTAAAAAGGACAACAACCAAGTACAACTCGTAGGATCAAAAGAACAGAACCAAGCCAAGTCTAACCCACAGGTGAAAACAAAAGCTAAAGAGCTTACCTCTATGCGTAAGAGAATGAGCCAATTGTCTCATCCTTTCCCAATAGTATCTCTTGTACTGAATCAGGTCTACTCTAAAAATTACTGACCTATTGCACAAAAAGGTATATGTTCTACTTGCAACCCTTCTCCCCACTAAAGTAACCTCAGTTATTGTAACATCTTGTTTTTTCTTAAAATAAAATATAATATAGTTATTTATTTCACTTAATTAAAATTAAAATTAAAATCATTTTATCGGGATTAAAGAATAAAATATATAGTTTCTTGATTATTGTCTGAAGCCGTATGTGGAGCTTTAGCCTCTATTACTTGTGAACTACAATGATTGACATATCTTCTCCCATATCTCCATGATCCTTTTATTCATCTAGAATTGTTTTATTGTACAGCCAATCAGCTCGTCATATTGTTTCAAATCCAAGCTTCCATAAATGCACCAAATATATAGACATTGGCTGCCACATTGTATGTGAAAATATGTAGGGCTGAACTAAAGGGGTTTGGTGACAAAAGCTGAAGTTCAAAACCAAGGACGTAAATGATTTTGGTAAAAGGGGTGTGCTTAACCAATATCCAAAGTTCAAACCTGAGGGGGGGAGGCAGATGATTTTAGGTGAAGGTTTGCAACCCTATAAATTTGGTCGTAAGCCATATGAAATCAGAAAAACCTCCTAAACAAATAAATGGTATACAACATAAAAAAAGGGGTAAAGTGAGGGGCTTCCCCCTGAATAGAATAGTCAGTAGTAACTGTGAATGCGTGATAGCAGCTGTGATTTTCAATGATATCCAGGTATAAGTACTACTTCAAGAAAATGAGATGTGATGAACTAAAGCCACCATGAGAGAGAGACCAATCAATAACCATGCCGACTTCATAACAGCACAAAATGCTGTCATTAACTGCCCTAAAACCTCATATCTCAATTACATTATTCACATCTTAATATATCCAATTTAGCATGGGGAGACCAAGCAACAGGTCATGGCATACGGCTACTAACTACCATAAAACCTCACATCTAAATTTATCCAATTTAGGGGGAGACCAAGCAACAGGTCATGGTATACTGCTACTAACTACCCTAAAACCTCACATCTAAATTTATCCAATTTAGCACACTCAAACAAGATCAAAACAAAATAAGGCCTGGGGTGAAAACATAAAGATTATTTAAAAAAACAAATCTCACACTAGAAACAGAGTTTGGAGGGGAAAGGGGGAACCTAGACCAACTAACCAGTCTTCTGAGGAGTAACAAATTTTGCCTTCTTCGCAGGGACAGGTGTTTTCTTAGAAGAGTCAATATTCCGCTTATTGCCTGGTTCAACCTATACGAGAAAAAAATGAAAGTTAAATTCAAAACCAACCACAAAAATGGAACACTTCATTGTCCATCCTTACCCTCTTGGGTGTCTCCTCATCAGATTCATCTTCATCATCATCATCATCCTCATCATCATCACTATCCTCATCACCTTCACTACTTTCTATGTCACCATTTGCTGTGGGCTAAAGAATAATCAATTAAACAAAACTTAAATATCAATCATTAAAAAATCCTTCAATCAAAAGTCAACTAATCAGAATAGCAAGTCCATACCAGATTAAACAACATACAGAAGAAACACAATGCCCCTGATAATAATTACCCAGCTAACAAACATGTAGAATAGAAAGCATATCTCAAAATCTTACTTCGACCAGACAGTGGACAATGCTTATCATGACAAGTTGGCTGAATAATGAATAAGTTATTATAAGGACAGATTGGACAACCAATAACATAACTTCATTATAATCATCATTAATAAATTTTGTATTCGCAAATTGATATCTCATGACAACAGATATTCACAATGAACACAAGAAAACCAAAATAGATGAGTAAACATACATGAGAAAACAAAGGAATGATTTTACTGCCAAACAATCAAGTTTCTCTCATACCTAGTAAAGTCATTGTCATGCATTTTTGTTACAAACATCTACACCTTGTTCTGTTGCCCTTTTTCACACCAATCAATAATATTTAGGATTTGAGCAGCATAAAATTTAGATACCATCAAACAAATCATGCTAGGCAAGAACATCAGCAGTCTATTATAAAAGTCATCTTCTAGATTATACAGATACCTTATCTTCACTTGAATCATCATCAGAATCAGATTCAGATGAATCTTCATCTTCATCTTCGCCATTTGCATCCTTTTCCTTAGCCTTCTCATTCTTCCTTGGATCTGCTATCTTCTTCTGTTTAGCTTCATCAGGTTTGGAACCACTCTTCACCTCAAACTCAGGTTTCCCTACGAAAATGGTTCACAATATACACTAGATAACCTGCTTTATGACATTATAGCTACAACAGATGGAAATATTTACCATTAGCAGCACTAACTGGAATATCTTCGTCAAAATCTGAAAGAAATACATTAGAATAAGTTCAGTTAGTAATAATAACAACAACAACGATAACAATACTAAAAATATTCTAGAGAAGTATCTCACCGTCGGAATCTTCATCATTATCAGTAATGATAAAAATAAAAATGAAGTTAAGGACATATATTACCATTATTAGTGGGGAGATTACAGAAAGGATTAGTGTCAAGAGAAAATATGTTTTCATGTTAAAGTAAAATAGTATTAAAAGGATATGACTCTGACTGAGATTGAGCTTTAAATCCGGTAAAGAAGACACTCCCATTTTTCCAGCTATGGGATAGCTCAAATTCCTTCTCAAATATCAAATCATAAGATATTTGAGGAAACTTATCAGAAGAAAGAGTTCCAAGCACAAGCTTCTGGTTACCAAACTTCACGTACAGGGCTACCGGTTCACCTTTAGCCTTAGTCACATCCCCCAGGCATGCCTGTCAAATGATGATTTAATCATTTAAACAAAACCATTATTAATTCTAAGTAAGCTTGATGACTCAATGTTCATTTGTTAATAAATAAAGATATACATTTGAAAGGTGGATAATCTTGTCATCTCCTGGATCAACCTTGAGAGATTCTCCACTTTTCACTTCAACACCTAAAAAGGATAGAAAATTGAAAGAAATATGATACTAATTAAATAATACTTTCTGTCGCCATGAATATAACACGAAATTCAATTTTTTTCTGCAAGTTTGGTATCATACGACGCGATTCAATCATAAAAGTATGATTTAACTCCATCCTGCGCCCCAGCCTAAGGTATCTTTCAACAGGATGAATAAAGACAAATAGGGAAACAAATTTAATTACCTTTGCAATTGCAAATAGTTTGACACTGCCCAGGACCCACCTTTAAAACCTCAACATTAAATTTTAAAGTAAAATATCACAATCAATTTTCTTCACAATATAAACTTTGGGGTCAAATACTTCAATGACACACTCCAAAATTTGGTAGAACGATGATGTTCTTCACAAACTCAATTACTAGGAAAATGACCTATATGAAGTGATTAAACAATTACTGGAAAGCGGCACCGGCGGCATATAACATGTGTGCTGGTTAGTTACCATAATTGTTAAGAGTTGAATACCGAGTGACTAAACTCTAGAAACTATACACACATGGATCACATTCCTATCAATATTAAACAGAAACCAAACTTGGCAAAACCTAAGGACAATTACCATACATAATGAAATGCAGGAATTTTAAAAAAAAAAAAAAAAAAAAAAAAAAAAAAAAAAAAAAAAAAAAAAAAAAAAAAAAAAAAAAAAAAAAAAAAAAAAAAAAAAAA
>Ga0099824_1006205_pt1 | contig 16518 bp, 10 predicted proteins | sample SiratrowhiteBW_FD_76837 | JGI IMG/M metagenome (GOLD analysis project Ga0099824, IMG submission 76837) | Root nodule microbial communities of legume samples collected from California, USA - Siratro white BW | ecosystem: Host-associated > Plants > Roots > Nodule | place: USA: California...
ATTAAATAAGTAATAAAATATATATATATATATATATATATTAATACATTATAATAATTAATTATAAAAAAATAATTTTATATTTTTTTACTTTTATAATTATTATCTATAGTTTAATTTTTAATTTTAAAATATTTTATGTTAATAGTTATTTGAATTTTATTTATTATTTTATAAATTAAAAGAGTAACTTTTGTTGCAAATTTGCTTTCATAGCGAAGAAAGTTTTATAGAAGAATTTTTTTTTTTTCGTTTTTTGTGAGATTTGTTCTCGTTTTTTCAACTTAACTTTTTTTTTTCTCAGCTTGTTATATTTTCATTGTTGGAGACAAATACATCCTTAGAATAGGACTACCTATCATTGAATTGAATTTTACCCGACACGATTACACCGCATGAATTGAACAATAACACAGGCACGATATTTTATTCAATTTAAGACAAACTGATGGTAATAAATATGATAAAAAAAAAAAAAGTGTTTGGTCACCTCAATAGTCTATTGAAACAAAATATCTCAGGAGCAACAACACCTATACAAACTTTGGCTAGCAAAAACTCAAATACATTGGAACAAAGTTGCATTAAAGCTATTTTATGGTGACGACAACAATAAATAAACTATTACCATTAATAAAATCTCTTAAGCACACAATATTTATATTTCATGCAACCCCAAGATATCAGTGTATGTACTTGATTGTATGAGTAAATAGTTACAATTTTTAGCTACTGTTTACAGTTATCTCTTGTATAAGTTAAATAAAGTTGTTAGTTAACGATTATCTCCTCATTTGGAGCTTAACTATAAATACTCTTGTACCTATCTTATTTCACAAGTTAACAAAATGAATTAAATTTATAATTACAAAATTCGCCGTCAGTGGTATCTGCAGTTTTTATGATGTCTCTTTTAAAATTCTAGGGCTCTCTTCTTGACGTCTTCAAGCTTGTCCATGCCTTCCACATCATAGTCCTTTCCAAATCCATATTAGATTCAAACTATTTCCATTGGAGAAAATATGTTGAACTAGTGATGAAATCACGAGTTAAAGCAATTTGTCGTCAATCTTGTGGTTCCTTCACTGTATTATCAAAGAAGATCACACACATGTGATCATATTATTCTTGAGTATGAATTTGAGGAAGAACATCACACATGTAATCATATTATTCTTGAGCATGAATTTGAGGGAGAAATAAAGGAGATCTCAAACAATAAAAATTGGACCAAATTCATATAAAGAAATAATATTACCTTTAACCTAAAACTTTAAGGCATTAGGTTTATGAGAGTATTCTTTCTTATATATTGTTCAACTTTCTGATTTCTACCTAATATGGGACTTAGACTCATACTTGAATACCCTAACATAAATCACATGAGTTCAAGCAATTTGTGGTCAATCTGGTGGTTATTTCACGTTGTCTTACTATTAGGTATTCAAATGTGAGTCTAAGTCCCACATTAGGTAGGAATGAAAAAATTGAACAACATATAAGAAAGAAGACTCACAAACCTAATGCCTTAAGGTTTTGGGTTGAAGGTGGTGTCATTCCCTTATATGTTGGCTCTTGTCTCATTCTTGTGAGATCTCCCCGATTTTCCCCATCGGATTCTCCCAACAAGTGGTATTAGAGTAGTTGGTTTACGGCTTGGATGAGTACAGTTTAACCTTGTATCAAAAGTCTTCCTGAAGGAGGTTTCAGGCAAGCGTGTCTCATATAAGTGTGTGAACGGCGGTACAAGTGAGGGGTCAGGGTTTGAGAATGCTTCCGCTCGAGGAGGACTGTATCAATGTGGTGGAGGAGTGACTCTCACTTGTGGGCGAGATTGTTAGGTATTCAAGTGTGAGTCTAAGTTCCACATTGGGTAAGAATGATAAAGTTGAGCAACATATAAGAAAGAAGACCCGCAAACCTAATGCCTTAAGGTTTTGGGTTGAAGGTGGTGTCATTCCCTTATATGGGTTGGCTCATTTCTCATTCTTATGAGATCTCCCTGGTTTACCCCCTCGGATTCTCCCACAAAGTGGTATCAGAGCCGTTGGTTTGCGACTTGGGTGAGTATAGTTTAACCCTGTATCGAAAGTCTTCCTGATGGAGATTTCAGGCAAGCGTGTCCCGTATAAGTGTGTGAAAGGCGGTACAAGTGAGGGGTCATGAGTCTCACTTGAGGGGGAGATTGTTAGGTATTCAAGTGTGAGTCTAAGTCCCACATTGGATAGGAATGAGAAAGTTGAGCAACATATAAGAAAGAAGACCCGCAAACCTAATGCCTTAAAGTTTTGGGTTGAAGGTGGTGTCATTCCCTTATATGTTGGTTCTTGTCTCATTCTTGTGAGATCTCCCCAGTTTTCCCCTCTCGGATTCTCCTAACAAGTGGTATTAGAGTCATTGGTTTACGGCTTGGGCGAGTACAGTTTGACCTGTATCGAAAGTCTTCCTGACAGAGGTTTCAAGCAAGCGTGTCCCGTATAAGTGTGTAAACGGCGGTACAAGTGAGCGGTCACGAGTAATGTACTCGGGTTTGAGAATGCTTCCTCTCAAGGGGGACTGTATCAATGTGGTGGAGGAGTGACTCTCACTTGTGGGCGAGATTGTTAGGTATTCAAGTGTGAGTCTAAGTTCCACATTGGGTAGGAATGAGAAAGTTGAGCAACATATAAGAAATAAGACCCGCAAACCTAATGCCTTAAGGTTTTGGGTTGAAGGTGGCGTCATTCCCTTATATGGGTTGGCTCATTTCTCATTCTTATGAGATCTCCCTGGTTTATCCCCTCGGATTCTCCTAGAAAGTATAAGTGTGTGAACGGCAGTACAAGTGAGGGGTCATGAGTAATGTACTCGGGTTTGAGATTGCTTCCGCTCGAGGCGGACTGTATCAATGTGGTGGAGGAGTGACTCTCACTTAAAGGGGAGATTGTTAGGTATTCAAGTGTGAGTCTAAGTCCCACATTGGGTAGGAATGAGAAAGTTGAGCAACATATAAGAAAGAAGACCTGCAAACCTAATGCCTTAAGGTTTTGGGTTGAAGGTGACGTCATTCCCTTATATAGGTTGGCTCATTTCTCATTCTTACGAGATCTTCCCGGTTATGATCCTTCGGATTCTTCCAACACTTACCGAAGAAGATCACATGTGATCATATTATTCTTGAATATGAAGCTTGAAAGTGTGAGACCAAATCTTATTTGTTTGGTTTCATCTACTCTCTCCTAATCTTTCCTAATTGACACGTGTAATAATTTAGTATTTACTAAAAAATACATTTGAATCTCGACTAAAATTCAGTTAGCCTTATTATCTTACCTTGTATCATTTTTTTTATCTACTCTTTTGAATTTTATTAACTTTTTTTTATTGTTTTCTTTTAGCTCATTACAAGCCCCAGTACCTGAAAAACCTGATTTATAAGTTTCAACGAGTTATGAAATTATTTTAAAAATTGGTCCAAAAGTGAGGGGACGTTACTTTGAGCTTATTGAACAAAATCTGGAAATGTGATGAAATGAAATGTTAGTTTAGAAAGTAGTTTGAAAATATCGAAATATGAAAAAATAAGCAAAAACAAAAAATTGTGGGATGAAAAAGACAGAAAAAGTGAGGTAGGTTTTTTACTAATTTTTTGAAACCGGTTGTCCGTTGTTCCTTAATTCTTTGAGCCCTTTTTTTTAATCAGCAACAAATTCTGTGAGTCGTTATTTTTTTAATCCACAACAAAGTCTTTGAGAAGTTAAAGCTTTGAATTCTTTCTATTATCTCTCACCTTGATCTTGAACACATTACAAGTTATTGAAAAAGCTTTTTTTTTTTTTTTATCTTGAGTTGCATAATAAGTAGTGAAAATTAGAGGCTTATCAAATCTATGGTATTGCTTTAAGACCATCATATGATGAGAGAAAATACTAAACCTAAACACTTAAAAAAAATGAGTGAAACACATATTCATATTGTGTGAAGAGACTATTAATCCATTGGATGAAATTCTTCCTAACTTTGATTGATGAAAATTTTCTTACTCACAACTCACAATTTTCTTTCTAAAATTTTAAAAAATATATATTATAAAAAAGGCACAATTTTTAGTTTCCTTTAATGGTTTTTGCTCAAGAGTACAAAAAGGCTAAATGTTAGATATGATAGCTTTCTTTATATTTTTTTAGTTTAATTGCATCTCTTTGGAGTTTTTTTTATGTTCTTATTTATTAATTTTAGTATAGATTTTGTATTTTTCATAATAAATAAGACTTGTAAAAAAATTTATATAAAAACTGTACATTTTCTAGCTAAAATTTTACGTAGATTGTATGTTGTTTTGTTAATTTTCTGTAGATTATTTTTAGCTGATTCGTAATGTCTTAGATTTTTTTTACGGGCTTTGATGAAGATTTTGGAAGAATGAAGAATAGAGTTCTAAACTTGAAGAATGAAGCCTTAAATGTTTACAGTAGTTCTAGACTATTAAATGGTCAAATATACAAAGCATTGGAAAGTCTCATCTTCTTAGACAATTTGGTAGTTAGGAATAGAGTAGTTAGTTTTCATATGTTATCATTGTTAGTTTCTGTTTCTTTTTACAGTTAAATGAAGTGTTTTATTTTTCACTTTTCCAATTCTCTTCTTCTCTCTTCTCTTACGCAATTCATTTCTTCAAATTCTAATTCGATTTCTAATAATTCTACATTTTCATTTTAACTCCTTGCTTTCTTAGTTTCATTTTTTGTTTTTTCAGCATTTATATTTCTCTGCAATTTTAATTTTTTTTCATTTAGATTTAGTTTGCAATGTTTCATTCATCGGAATCATTTTACCCTTATGCATTTTACATTTTCTACAAGTTTACTTTCCTATTCTTTATGTTTCAACAATTTCCATTTCTTACAATTTAATTTTCCTGCACCTTTTCTACCTTTCTTGCATTTTAAAATTTCTGGCCTTTACATTTATGCAAATTTACATTATTTACTTCCACGCAATTTTTTTACATTTTTTCATTTTTTATTTCCGCAAGACAGTTTGTTCTGTAAATATTTATAACTATTGGACGAATTATTAGACTACACTATAGTCTATTACACAGTTTAATAGTTGTATTTAGTTCTCTTACCTTACAATTTCATTCCCATTTTATTTTTTGTCATTAATTTGAAGTGTAATTCCAATTAACGTTCCATTTATATGTTGCTTTAACCAATTTCTGCATTTTCGTTTTTAATTGTGAAACGCATATTATGTTTTACTTTCATTAACTGTTACTGTTTTTGTTTTACGTTTATAAAATTTTCTCCTGAATTTTAATTTGTTAAAAGAGAATATCGACAATGGAATCATATCTGACCTTATACTATATTAGAAAGAAACTCAGTTTTATTTTGAAATCTGAATGCGACAAATGGATTATCAGTATTCTATATAGTTAATTCCATAATAGCTCTTGATTTACTAAGTGCTTTTTTCTCTTATTTTTTTATTTTTATTACAAATTTGTATTTTTCATGTTAAATAGGTATTTTTAGTGTTTTTTTATCAGCAAAAATAGGTATTTTAGTTCTAGATGTGTTTTGTTGAAATGTCTTTCTATATTTTTCTAGTTTGTCTAGTATTTATTAATTTTTGGCTTTTTTTTTAGAAATCACTTTCAGCTTATCATGGATAAAGCAGATTTCTGAATTTTGGTGTTGCGATGAAGACATTTAAATCTTAAAGTTTGGAGTCCATTGAAAGGGATGCAGCAGATGAATGGCTAGATTTTGGTATCTAGGGGTAAAAATGTAATTTGGCATTTAGGTACCCCCATTTCTGTTCGGAGTTTAGGCCCACGTTTTAGCCTGTTTCAAATACTACAAATATGAGTGCTGCTTCCTGCACCTCCAAGTGTTTTTGGGGGACCTCCAAATTTTAATAAAATTTCAGGTCTGCCTTTCAGTAAATTATCATACTATCCTTGATTTTGAAAAATAATAAAATAGTAAAATAGTACATGGAGGTGGGAGACGAAAGGTGAGATGATGGTGGTGCTACAAGGTTATACGTGGTAGTGTGGGTGGGTGTTGTGTGACATCGACAGTGGCAGAGGAGTGGAACTACGACGGGACGGTGGAGTAACAACAGCGGAAAGTAGTTCGAGGTAAGTGGGGTGAGTTGGGATATTTCGGAACACGTGTTCCGGAACAATATTTTTGTTTTCGGAATGAATTATGGAACCAAGTGTTCCATAATGTTAAATTTGGGGGTGCTAACATATTATGGAATGATCCATTCCGTAATAGTATCTTTTGTGTTACGGAACCGCATGTTCAGTATACAAGTTGCGGAATGGGTGGTTCCGTATACAAGTTGCGGAATGGGTGGTTCCGTATACAAGTTGCGGAATGGATGGTTCCGCAACACATTAGGAGGTGTCCAAACGTATTGTGGAACTGCCCATTCCGTAACTTGCATACGGATCCGTATAGACGTTGTGGAATGGGTGGTTCCGAACAAAAATAGTTCAAAAATACCTCACTCCCAAATCGCATTCCCACGAAATCTCAACTACACTACAAATCTTACTATAGATAATACGTGCCTTAAATGATTGTAAAATGCAGTAGTAATCGACAATTTCATAATGAATTGGGCATCAATTCGCAGTTTGGAGCTTGGGAGGTGGCGCATGGAGTAGGAGTGAGAGAGATTAAAGGAGAAGAGTTTTTAAGAATTAGGATAAAAGGACAAAATGGTCTGCATAACACAAAATTAAAGATACTTTTGTCAGTTTTGCAAATTTTGGAGGTGTCTCAAGAACTACTTGGAGGTGGAGGAAGAAGCAATCTACAAATATACATTATTGGATGCAGAAAAGACATGAATACAGCAAACACAGTTTTAGTACAATGCAATTGTTAATTAAATATAGTTTTAAGATTCTTTCAATTATGTCTTTTAGAATCATGTTCTTTCTCCTTTTCTTATCCGGTTCGTCTTCTTCTAGTCTTCCATGCTTTCTGATTCTTGTTTCTTACCATGATCTTCCATGCATACAACTTCAATGAAGAGAATTAATCTCTAGAAATGAAGAATATCAAGTATAACTTTGTTCAAGGTTGCTTCTAGTTAGTAATCAAATCTTGATTGAAATATATTTACTTTGAATGCGCAAACCGATTGGTTTTATATCTTCTTCATAAATCAGAATTCAAATTTGATTTCTTTGCATTCAAGGTTGAAGTGATCATGGTTTGTGTTTGATGTTTTCATACTTTTAGAGTGCAATTTTCTTCCCCTTACTATTTTTACCCATTCTGATTTAATTTCTGTTTCTGGTTATTGCTTTTGCTTCCATTCAGTTTTAATACATAATCGATGCAATTCCAATTTCATTTTCCAGTTATGTACTGTCATTTGAGTCCATTGACATCATCAAGGGCACTCTCATGGAGAACCTTTTTTAGTACTACAGGGATTCTTTTGTAAACATTATCCTATTCAATCTGTTCTACCCAATACTCCCAGCTTTAAGCATCTCTGCAGTGATTAATCTATATCCCATTTGATCCATGAGCGGTGTCCTGAGTAACATGACTGTGTTATCAGAAGTAATCCAACTTCTATAGAAAATCAAGGCAAAAGTTACTTTGCAGCTAATAACCCGATGAATCAAGGATTAATCTAACTCCTTAATTATTGGGACCTTAAATCTGACTCCAACAGACATACACTACATCAACAAAAAATGTTCCTCGAGAAAAATAAGACTATGTAAACACGAGGATAAGAACTAATTTTTATTGGCAGAGGTACTTTCTAGCCTCAGCTAGTTTTTTCATTTTATGTCAATGAAAATATTTTTCAAACAAATTAAGTCAACTCTTTTTATTCACTATTAACAGAGGTTGGTTTCTTATTGACATTACTGAAGTTATTTTTCACCCAATATAAGTTTGAACTATCCTTTTCACTGATATTTCTCAGTTTCCTCAACTAATATTGGTAGAACTATTTTTAGATCTATGTCAGCCAGAATTTTTTAAAAATTTGTAGTAGTTATTTTTTTTTTTCGACATCTATACAGATTTTATTTTTATCAACGTCGTTAGTATTATGTAGTGATAATTTTTGCATCTGGTAGCAATTGAAATATTATTTCCAAATAAGAAAATTAAATTTAATAAATTTAAATTGTGTTTCTTATCAACACAAATATTTGGAAAATTTAAATGACAATTGTGATATTTACTTTGCATTCCCGTAAGGCTTCAAATAGTAGTCCCTAAGCATCTTGATCTAAGACAGGAAGTCTGAAGAAGAGAAACCCTTCTGATCAAATACTCAAATACCTGCATACATAAAAAAGTTTAATGCTGTTAACTCTGTATGGAAATTAATTTGATGTATTTACCAGACCTTTAGGGATAGTTGAAATCTCGTGTTGATCAGACGAAGCAAGCATTATTCCTTAAATACGATTAACTCCCATCAAAATATGATTAACTACTTATTGAAAACTTAAGGAATAAATGCTATGTTTCCTAACCAACAACAAAATTTAAGAAAACAATTAGGTTCTGATCATTCATTAGGTTCTGCATCTTCTGCTGAAATGTGAGATGTATGTTTCAATGAAAAAAGTTTTGGTGATCCAGAAAAAGAAGCTTAAGGTTAATTAGTGATTAGTTAAAAAGAAGGGATAATTTGAAGCACATGAATCCTCTCAGGCAGAGGATTTCTCTCAGTTGACTTCAACAGAGATAATCTGCAGCTCACAAACTTAAGAGTAGAGAAGGACAACAAGGATTAATTAGTCAACCGAAGGAGTTTCCCACTCTTGTAAGGTACTAGTGCAGTTAGGTAGAGAATAAAAGAGAAAAAAAAAATGTAAGCAAGGGTGTGTTCAGCTAACACAACAGAGTTATGTAAAATGAAATTGTAAAATACCGAAATTCTCTGTCAAAAATTCCTTATTCAGCTAACACAGCAGAGTTATGTAAATGGAGTTGTAAAATCCACTACTAATGGCAGCCTAAGACATTTTAAGTTGCCAGAGAAGCAAACAAGCATTAAAGTACAAAGGAAAAAACATGGAGAATATGGACATTATGCATATTAGTAAATGTTGAAATAGGCAGCACTGAATTGAATTTTACACTAGAAAACTTGCAACATTAATTGAACGACAACAGATGCAGGATATTTTATTCATGCTGAGTCAAAGTAAATGTGATAAACAGAAACAAAAAAGCACTGTCCCAACTCAATCCCCTGCTGAACCATAATATATCTCAGTACCAACAATATCTTACAACTTTTATAGCCAAAACCCAAATACATTGGGACAAAATTGCAAAGCAGCTATTTCAAAGTGAGTATAACAACAAAAGCTAATATTATCTCTTAAGAATAAGTTAGTTTAGGACTTAGTTTTGGGCTTTGTTTATTGTAGAAGCTGGTGTGTGAATGTGTACAGGAAAGTTTAAGCAATGAAAATCAGTCACGTCAGAAAAAACTGCTATAACTTGGTCTTTCATAAGTTTTTTCAGTTCAGTTAAGTTCTTTTGGTATTCTATATAATTATCTCCACGATAACACTTGATTCGTTCTTATCTTTATAGACTAATTGTTTTGTCTAAGTGTTTCTTTTGTTCTTATTATTTGTTATTCTTTGTTTTTGTTAGAAATTAGTATTTTTTAAGTTAAATAGATATTTTAGTGTAAACTGAACTAATTGTGTTTTGTTGAAATGAATTTCTACATTTTTCTACTTTTTCATGGATTTGTGTTTTTCTTTATAGAAATCACTTTCAGCTGGTCATGGATAAAGCAGATTTCTGAATTTTGGTGTTGCAATGTAGACATTTAAATCGTGAAGTGTGGAGTTTACTGAAAGAAAGCAAGGGCTGCGGCAGATTAATAGCTTGATAGATTTTTGTATCTAGGGGTAATTGTAATTTCATATAGGGCCCATTTCTGTTCAGCTGTTTAGGACCATGTTTTAGCTTGTTTCAAATACAATAAATCTGCATTATTGGATGCAGAAAAGACACCAATACAGCACATAACAGAGTTCATAAACTAAAGAATTCAGATTAATTTCTTTACATTCAAGGTTGAAGAGAATTTGAACATAATTTAGGCTTGTTGTTTTCATACTTTTGGAATGCAATTTTCTTTTCCTTACTGTTTTTACCCATTCTGATTTGAATTCTGTTTCTGGTGATTGCTTTTTCTTCAATTCAGTTTTAATACATAATCGATGCAATTCCAATTTCATTCCATTTTCAGTTTACTGTTTTCTAGTTAAATCAATTTATTCAACTTCTGCTTTTAATTTTCAGTCTCAATTACTGCTTTGTGATGCGCATTCCACTAGGTGAAATTTTCAATTCAATTTCAATTGTAGTTTCATTGTTTTTCAGTTTTCAGACTTAGCAGTTAATTAGCTTTTTCTGTTTTTATAGTTTTTCCAGTTGTTTTAGTTCCTGCACTGTTTTCAATTCTGCCTTTCAATCCTAGTCGCGTTTCAATTCCTGCTTTTACATTCCAATGTCTAGGGATTAATCTAACCAGCAATTATTAGGAACTTAAACGGGACTCCAACAGACATAAAAAGGAAAGCATTACAGGCAATAGAGAAAATAAAACCTGCATAATAGCATAAGTATAGAGCCAAAAACACAACTCAAAGCCTGCATATTCATGAACCAGGCTATATCTCAGATGCTACATCTCGGATTCCTGCGGTTGCGGTTCTGTATTTGTTAGTACAGTATGATTCCTGGGAGACATTGCTTAAGTGCTGACTCAACACTTACTAACTACAGATAATTTGTTGTAATACCACATTAAAACCCATTTGAATCTCAACAGATTAAACATGGATTTTCACAAATAAACCTCAAAGAGTGTTGCATTTATATATTGTGGAAAATTTTAGGACGTTTTGACAGCAAAAGAAGTGGATAACCTTAAGTTTAGGACTGAGTTTTGGGGCTTGTATAAACGTTTAAATGTTCACGTTCACAAGTTTGCAGAATCATATGCTATGTTCAGTTCAGCTCTTATTAGCATCGTTCTAATATAGCACCAGAGCCAAACCAATCGTATGCTTCTACTATTAGTTGGACCTTCTATAGTCCATCAACAATATCGTGATTAACAAACCAGAAGAATCCTGTTATGGAGAAGAGTATTTTTTTCAATTTAGGGGGTTCCTCAGTAGATATAGACCTACACAAAATGTTTTTCCACAATACTATCCACTTAAAGCATTTCTTAGACTAGAACTAGGCACACTGAATTGAATTTTACACAACATTAGCTACAAAACTTACAACATCAAGCATCTTGATCTGAGACAGGAAGTCTGAAGAAGAGAAGCCCTTCTGATCAAATACTCAAATACCTGCATAAATAAAAAAGTTTAATGTTGTTAACTCTATATGGAAATTAATTTGATGTATTTACCAGACCTTTAGGGACAGTTGAAATCTCATTGATCAGACAAAGCAAGCATTATTCCTTAAATACGATCAACTCCCATCAAAATATGATTAACTGCTTATTGAAAATTAAAGGCATAAATGCTATGTTTCCTAAACAACAACAAAATTTAAGAAAACAATTATAGTTGTCATACATTTTCACAAAACCCATACCTGCTTTTCTTACGTTCCTGTGTAGAAACAGCATCCCAACCCGTGTCATTCATTAGGTTCTGCATGTCTGCTGAAATTTAAGATGTAAGTTTCAATGAAAATAGTTGTGGTGATCCAGAAAAAGAAGCTTAAGGTTAATTAGTGATTAGTTAAAAAGAAGGGATAATTTGAAGCACGTGAATCCTCTCAGGCAGAGGATTTCTCTCAGGCAGAGGATTTCTCTCAGTTGACTTCAACAGAGATAATCTGCAGCCCACAAACTTAGGAGTAGAGAAGGAAAACAAGGATTAATTAGTCAATAGAAGGAGTTTCCCCCTCAGAAGGTACTATTGCAGTTAGGTAGAGAAGAAAAGAGAAGAAAAAAAAAATGTAAGAAAGGGTGTGTTCAGCAAACTCAACAAGGTTATGTAAATGGAACTGTAAAATACTGAAATTCTCTTTCACAAATTCCTTATTCGGCTAATACAACAGAGTTATGTAAATGGAGTTGTAAAATCCACTACTAATGGTGGCCTAACACATTTTAAGTTGCCAGAGATTACAGGTGTTAAAGTACGAAGGAAAAAACATGGAGAAAACAGAAATAAAGAAGAAAAATGCAGTGAGAGGATATTGGGAGAAATGGCTAGAGTCTTACTTGTCCTCACTGAAAGAATAGATGTCATGTGATTGCTTCCAAGCCCCAAAGACGCTGCAAAAGAAAAAGAAAATCAAACAAGGAAGACAAGTTCAATTTGAAGAATTTCAAGAGCATGGGGGAGAGAAACTTTGTTACCAGCTGTTAAGCTGCAGAGAGCAACATGGATACATGACTCATAAGCAAAGGCAGCAACAATATCCTTCCTTCTTTGTCATGCAAACAATTCCATGAAACCAGACAAGAACTACTCTCCAAAGTGATGATGCTAGGGTGATGTAGAATACTTGATGCCAAAGTAATGGCACAAATGTATTTGACAATCCAACAGGTGTAAAACTAGTAGCTGGTGTGTCTCAATACCTGAAATTATACAAACTTACTGAGTATGAGCCAGAGGCTTGAAAAACTATACTCCCTACATTTTGAGAAGTCATACAAAGTGCATCATGTTCATCCAGAAACAAATTGTTGATAGAACATATGAATGACAAAAAGTAGTGACTCTCAATTCAAGTCTCTGCTGGAATAGAAATTGTCTTGGTAGCAAATCAAGATATTTGAATAAGAAAAACCCAACTAAATTGTGTCAAAGTTGAAATGAAGCTATTATTTTGGGATGATCATAAATATATTGCCTTCACTACACTCCTGTCTGGTATGAAGGGACTAAGCGCATAAAAGTTAAGTTTCATGCAATCTAATAGAGAAAAACATGCTGTGGTCTCATTCATAGGAATTCTGAACTTGATAGAACTTACAATGACATACACATCTAACCAAAAACTACAATTAAATTTCTTAGGTCTAAACTTGGATATTTACAGATAAACCTCAAAGAGTGTTGCATTCATATATTGTGGGAAATTTTAGGATTAAACTTGGATGTTGATGTATAAAACTCAAACGGCATATACAGTAGGGCATTTAGTACAGACATTTTATTTTTAAAACAAAAAGGCAGGAGTCACCCTTTAGTACATATGATGGAAAGGTGCAGAAAATGGTCTAGTATTGAGACCAGTTGGATCGTGTAGAGCTTTCTGTTGGAACTGTTTTCAGTTCAGTTAAAGTTCTTTCGGTATTCTGTACAACAACTGGTTTTAAGTCTATCAACATCATCAAGAGCACTCTTATGGGGAAGCCTTTTTTTTTTTTCTGCTACTGGGATCCATCTGTAAATATTGTCCTATTCAGTATATTTTACCCAATATATACAGCTTAAAGCACGTTTGCAGTAGAACTAGGCTTTTCTGAATTGAATCTTTTCCCACATTAGCAAAAAAAGTTAAATTGATCAACGAACTGAGTTAGGTAGAACTTGTACAATACTATTCTGAATTACCTATCCCACTTGGTCCATGAACAGTACAGTGTTAATTACTCCAACTTGTATAGAAGATTAGATGATTTGAGAATTAATGTAACCAATAATTATATGGGACTTAAATCGGACTCCAACAGACAAAAAGAAAAGCATTACAGCCAGAAATAGAGAAAATAAAGGCTACATAATATGAACACAAACGTAAAGCCAAAACACATCTCAAAGCCTACATATTGATGAAGCAGGCTATATCTGGGATGCTACACCTGGGATTCCTGCTGTTGCGGTTCTGTATTTGGCATCTCAGCAACATTTGGAGGTGTTCCAGAGAGCAGCTGAGTGATGCAGTTGAAGTAGGCAAGGAGCAGCTGAGTGAGGAAGTCAAAGAACAAGAATCTGACTAATAGTAAAAGAAGGAAGTTAATGAGAGAGAACCAAAAAAGCTGAGCAATGAGAATCCAGAACAGTGTTTGGCATCCAAGTATCCCTGAGATATGAAATGTTATGATGGTGATTGGCTTGCTCATGTCAGCTACAGATGCAAGAACATGGGAAAACATTGCAGTAAGGAAAAGCAGCAGGGTTGATTGCCGGAAAGGGTTTGTCTTAGAGACTTCATACTTGATTCCAATACAAGTTAACTGAAGTGCTATAAGAACAAGGTACGCTTTGTTGCTTTTCATGTTGATGAGTTGAAGTGGGAAACAAAGATAATTGCTTGTAGTTCAGCTACTGAAGGATCTTAAATTATCATATCACTTTTCTATCTCTTTTATAGACAAAAGATTGGTTAGACTCTAAGGTTTAGAATTTAGAACATGAGATAGTGACGGGACGGGTGCGCTGGGATAATGACATCAACCGCACCACACCTACACCAATTGCCGTCTAAACGGTACCAGAACGGAAGGATATTTGACTTAAGGATGTTCACCATCAATTGTATCACTCCAAATTCCTACTTTAGACACCACATCTATTTTAATTACGGGTTACGGAAATCAATTGACATTTTAAGGATAGGTCTATCACTTCGTGATAATAATAGTTTTTTAATTAGAAATGATGATATAAGGGAACTAAGGAAAGAACGATGGAATGATCAAGGAGCGCAGAGAGAGAAAAAAAATTAAAGTTATTTGCAAGTAAAGAACATGTGGTAAAGACAACAAAAAAATTGGAATTTTTTGAGATGATTATTTCATTTAAGACAGTAAAAATAGGAAAAGGAGATACTGGTATATGTGTAACTTTTTTTCTTGTATGTAAGAATTTTCTTTATTTTTTTTGTCTATTAGAATTATTCCTTTATCTCTCTTATCTTATCTCTTGGAACTGTAAAATGTTATGTAAGTTATGATTTTTCATGGATCATAGCTATTATTTTTTAGAATATTTACTTTTTTAATAGAATAAACATAGCAGTATTTTATACTTTGGTAGTTTCATTCTTATCATGATAGAAAATATCGGTCTTAAAAGAAACTTTAAAATGATATGAAAAAAATATGAAAGTAGTTAAATAGATCTAACTGATCTCTTTTTTTCCTCACTCCGTCCTCGAAGATAAAAAAATCTTAAAACTTTATTTTTATTTTAATATTTCAAGATCACAAACTTTTCAATTTTTTTTCTTTGATGACAAGCTCCGATTTGAGTTTCTTCTAACAATGACTTTGATTTTTTTAACCACTTAATTTTTCATTCCCTAAAACTTCACTATTTTTTCTTTTTCAAAATTCATTTAAAATAAAATACAATTATAATTTACCCTTTATCGTGTAGGCAGTGTGCTGCTAGTGGTCCCTTTTGTCAGTCAAAGGGTGTAAGCGTGTATATCTTTTCTTTAATTAAATTAAGGATCTTGACGACGACTATTTAACACCATTAGTATTATTAGTTAATTTCTAATGATATCTAACTAAAATAAAATTATAATAATATCAAATATATAAAATATAAGTAAAATCATAAATTTAATATTTATAATATATAATATTAATGGTCCAATAAATGATCTACTTTAACACAAATACTTTTACATGACAACAAATTAATATTTTTAAGTAATTCAAAATATATAAAAATGAATTTTTCAATAACATGTTAAATATAATTTATTGTCAATTCTACTTCACATATATAAACACATATAAATTATAATATAATATAAAATAAAAATATATGTATTCAACTTCTTTAAATAATATCTTATGGTAAAAAAAGTAATCATTATTTAACAAAATAATACAAAATTTATTATTCATAATATTTTAAAAAAAAGTAAAAATTATTGTGTTTATCAAAATTATTATGATTATCAAACATATAAATCAATTTCTTAATCACGATAAGTGATGATTGATCGTTTGAGAACTGCGGTGCTTTGTTGTAGATGCTTAAAGAAATTGTAAAAGGCAGCGAAAAGGACAAGGAAAAAAAAAAGGTAGAAGGCAGAAAAGGTCTCAGCAGGCAAGAAAAAGGATATAGAAGCAATCCAATCACACGCATTTGTCTCATAAAATGTTTAGGGGTGTTAGTAATTGTTGGAACACTTAACTCATGTTATGAACCATATTTTTAAGCCTTTAAAAAAAAACTTGCAACTTATAATACCCTACATCATTATTAATAAATAATAAATTTATTACCTTTTTTAATTTAAAATGTGAAATGGGAAATATTTAGTCATATGTAAATAACCTGACCTTTCTTAAGATTATGATGCAGTTAACCAAAACATAATTGCATCATCCTTTATGTTCAGTATTTAGTTATCACATTCATGAATTTGATTTTAAAAATCTTATCTAGGTCTAAATAATTAAAATTAAATTTAATTGAATCCAAATCAAAAAAAGTGAATTGAAATTAAATTCAAATATATATATATATATATATATATATATATATATATA
>Ga0099824_1006206_pt1 | contig 16517 bp, 6 predicted proteins | sample SiratrowhiteBW_FD_76837 | JGI IMG/M metagenome (GOLD analysis project Ga0099824, IMG submission 76837) | Root nodule microbial communities of legume samples collected from California, USA - Siratro white BW | ecosystem: Host-associated > Plants > Roots > Nodule | place: USA: California...
AAAAAAAAAAAAAATATAAAATAAATAAATATATTATATATATATATATATATATATATATATATATATATATATATATATATATATATATATATATATATAAATAATTAGAAATTCATAAGCTGCTGCCCCCATAACTGCAACACATTATGATCAAAACATATAATTCATAGAATTGAAAGAGATATTAAAAAAATAAGTGTTTGATGTACATTCTAAAAAAGTGGAGTGTATAAATAGAAGAGGATAACTGTAAAAAAATATAACAGAAATGGATAAACTTTATTTTACCAATCCTTACACTTTGTTTTATATTTTCTATGCTTTTGAAATTGCCATTCTTTTTTATAAATTACCTCTGTCTTCTATCTCTTGAACTTTCTAGGTGATGATGGAGACATGTGTCCAAACATTTATTCACTGTTCAAAGTGCATTGTTCACGACATGATCTCTACCCTATAATGCTCTGTATAAGATCAGGAACCTGTCCTCTTGGCATTTGGCCCGGGAAGGTACTTCTTATTGAAATGACAGAAGTAAATCATACAACATAGTCAAATTTAGTATATAGTACAACGTATAAGAATTACATCTATCATGTTTCATTATAAACAGTGAACATTTTTTTTTGTTCTGCAAAAAGAATGAACTCTTGATAAAAAAAATGGTAGTAGAGACTATATGGAAGGTAGATAGAAATGTTAAATGTGCTTTTTTTTTTTTTCATGAGTGCAAGTAAACAAGTTAGGTTATACAAGGGGTTCACCAGTAATTATAAGTGAGCTACAATTAATTAACAGAAGAAACCCAATAGTCCACAAAGATATTTTGGTGTCAAATAGGTTCCAAGTTTTAGTGTACACGAGAAACAACTGAGAGATGCATAAAAAATATCTGCCTTTCCTTTTCTTTATAAGAAAATAAATCACTGTTGTAATAAATGCTTAAGTTAAGCACAAGCTGTGACCAAGTCAATGCACCAGACATTTACCAAAAAAATATCTGACTTAGTCCGAGTTCTGAATAAATATCCAAAGTAAATATCTTTTAATATCTATGCACTTGTTTGTGTTTGCTTGCATGTTTATGGTTGCAATGCATATAATTTTTTTCTTTTCATGATCCCAAAATATCACGCTGAAATGAAAAATGCCAGTTTGTCTTAGTTTTTTTCTCAAAAATTTAAAAGATAAAAAAAAATATCCAAAAGAAATCAGACAACTAAAGTCAGATCTCTAATTTAAATTCTGTGAATAAAACTAAAATAATTAAAAGAGAAGTGTTATTAAAAATAATCAGTTAGACTTCTCAAGAGAAATTAATCAATCTGATAGATGCATTATACAAAATTTTGAAAAACTGGAAGTAATAAGATATGGAGGGATACCAAAGAGAGACGCATCATGTAAACAATGTATGATATAACATACTAAATCTTAAACAAACAAAGTTGGAGAAAAGAAAAAGAACAACGAATACAATTATGCAGACTGAGATATTTTACTAATGTTTTCAATGAATACCAATTTACTAAATAAGAGTTACACAAATTTACTTTTACTTTTTACTGTTCTATATGATTTGCACATGCTGCAAACACCCCATATTCAGATGCAGATTGCAAAAGGGAGAAGCAGACAAATCAAAGATGTAAAGTGTTTGGTGGTTTTCACGAGGAATCCGGGTAATGTGATTTGTGGGGTATCCAGAAGAAAAATAGCTTGGTCCCTGCCCTTCTTCTAGCTTCCATTTTGTGGACAAAATCACTGCACTGACCCAAATTTACTCCAAGGCCAACCCTATATTTTACTAGTCAAACTCGCATTGATTGTAGAGACACCGGCCACCCCACACCCTTGCCCTAAGCATAACTGTATATAGTGACACTTGGTAGGTACTTTATAACATACGCTGTATTGAACTGTCTTCAAGAAAATTATCACCATGTTGTGTGGTTGAAGCATTGAGATAAGGTGTTAACCCTTGAAAACTGACTTTTGGATTCATCTCATTGGTTCAGAGCCTTCTATAATTGCGAAAACACGTACAAAGAATCATAACTTCACTTCAATATTATCAGCGTTATATCCAAAGAATGTATTAAAACATTATGACAGGAAAATACATATTTGGTGGGGTTGGTATGTTTGGGATAATGTAGGACACTGTATTCTATTATTATGATTTTAAAGTTCAATCATTTTTTTTGTCCATAATTTGACTCTAAACACCATCAACCCTCTCAACCCAACTTGCAACTTATGGCTGATTTTTTACACAGAGATGTGGCTACCAATTTTTGTGCCTCTCCTTGCATAGATTTTAGAACAAAAGAAAGAGCATACATGGCAAAGAATGAAGTAGGTTTAATTTAATATTTATCTCTATATCATGACACTGTACCACCTGCAATGAAGAGAAATGGAATATGGATTAAAGTTCAGGGTAGGTTTTTCCCATAAAGTAAGTAAAGGTATAAAACCTCGAAGTCCTCTTAGAACTTAAAATAGTAAATAACTAGTTATATTTAGAACAGTCCCTACTTCCAAAATCACATTTGGTTATTTCCGACTATTTATATTGATTTTGATTTTAGATATGTTCTACATGTGATCGATGTAAAATAAAAAAAATTATTATATTAATTATGACCAATGATATAATATGTAGTTGATGTAATATATCTATCAACAAGTATTTAATTAATTTGCAAGTATATATATATTATACTAATTTTGATCATAATCAATGTAGTGTATTATGTTTTTGAAAAAAATAGTAATAAGATTATGTGTAGGTGTATGTTAACATACAATTGCAAATAAATAACGAGCTATAGTATTAGTTCAAACTAATCAATAACAAATTTGGATTTAAATGTGAAAGTTTACTTAATTAAATCAAAATTGTACTTAAATATATAAAAAAATTCGTAAATCAAATTATATATTGTAGTCATAACTATTAATGGAAATTATATTAACTATATCAAAACACAAAACATATTCTCTAAGTAACACAATATTCTTAACACAACAATTACTAATAACTAAATAAATAAAAAGTAACTTTTCAATTGAAAATTTTCTTTAATTGAGTATATATGCTAAATGATTTATCATTGATAAGTACCTGAATATAGAATAGATTTAGTTATTTTTATAATAACATATATAAAAACAAAATATGACGAGTTTTTCATATTATTTAAAGTACTTTATTATATATTTAGAATAATTAACAATATTAATACGAGTTAAAGTTCACATCCATGTAGCCACTTTTAAAGTTTTCTGTTGTTAATTGTACATATATATAAAATTTAACTAAGTTAATTTATGAAAAATTAATAAGAATAATCATAGTGATTTCAATGGAACACTAAATACTTAAGATATGAAAATGAAATATAAATTTATCATTTAACACATTACATGCCTGGACAACACGAAAACAAGAAGTTACTAATAATTTACAATACACTAAATAAAATAAAATAAAAACATGTTTATAATTAAAATATACATATATATATATATAATATCTTTCCATACAATGAATATAACCATGCAACAATATTGTTCTGAGACAAATAATCATTAAATAAGAAAATTAATTAGTGATATTGAATTAATTATGTAACATTTAAAGTAAATTAAGTACACTTACGAATTAAAAAAAACATGTAAATCTTTTTTTGAAGTTCATAAAGTCTGATTTGTTGTTTATTTTATTATAAAACTTTTATGTAGACTGTGCTCAAGAAAACAATAAATATAAATGTTTTTTATATTGGCAATTAATTAATTCATATATTTATATTATTAATATAAATATAAATGAGAATAGTTGATTTTAGTAACATAAAGTTTGTTTGTATTGTTATAACAAAATAGACTAACATGAAAATGTTAATCTCAAGTGGCCATCGTTAAAAAAAGAACTAAACAATACTTTAAAAAAAAAGGAAGTATTATTCTTAAATTGTATGGAAAAAATATTAAACTGCAAATTATTTAAGATGGGAATAGAATTATATTTCATCAATTTCTTAAATTCGTATTATTTTAAATTTTTAAAAATACGTGCATCGCATGTTGCCAACCCACCAGTTACATAGAATTTTGAACAACTTATTTTTTTTTTTTTTTTTGCAATACTCGATGCATGGTTGGTTAATAGGTGTTGGTATCGAAAGGATAATTTATAATTTTTCACTAAATTATATTTTAGTTTTAAAAAGTTTTAAATATAATTTTAGTCTTTAAACTTTCTGTTTAAAAAATAAAAATATTTTTGATAATCTCTACTAATTCAGCGGTTAATGTTTTTTTTTCAAATTTGAGAAACTACTTTTTTAATTTAAAAGACTAAATTCGTATTAAGTTAAAATATCATAAACTAAAAACACGAATAAATTTAATTTTGTATTTGTCAAAAAGGTAATAAGATTGTATATTTTCTTTTCTATTAAAAAAAATGTAGTGTGTTCTGATTTCACGTGTTTTTCTATTTTAGTGTTGGGTTTCTTAATTGACATTATTAATTTATGAAATTAAGGATTTTGAACTTAAATTTGATTTTGTTCTGGTGATGTGACTAATTAAAAAATTAATCTAATATAATGTATATATTCATTAGTCCACATTCCGTTATTCTAAACTGGGCTATCATAAAGTTCGAAAAGGAGTTTGAACAAATAGAAAAGAGTTTTGATTATAATAAAGACTTTTCTTATATACACTTTTGAATTTGTTAATTTACAATGGATTATCATTTAATTGACATTGGGAATGTTACATCCTTCTTAGTTTTCTATAATATTTTATGTAGATGATAATCCTTCTTAAGTGGGCTCCAAACTCAATTAATATCATTAATTTAAATATTTTATTTTTAACTGCTAATTGACAAGGCGTATAATAAATGAATAAAGGTTTTCTTTATTAATTTTTTTAACTTATTTTTTCTCATTTGTAAGATGTGTTTCCTTTTTAACTATGACGTTTTATACTTTAGATATTGAATAATTAGCATCTGGTTTTCATGTTTAAAATTTGTTATATCCTCCTATTGATCCTTTATGGTAACATGTTTTTTATTTTTTTTAATTGTTTAAACTTTTCTTTCATTTTAACTTTTTTTATAGCTTTTATCTTCATATTACAAAATTACGTTGTTGCTTAAGAAAAAAAAAAAAAAAACTGTCTTATGCTCGATTCTTTTGTTCTGGCATGAAAAAAAGTTTAAGGATTTTTTATCCTTTTTAAAAAAATATTATCCACAAAAAGTAATATATTATGAAAAATATATTAAATCATTTACATCCCATACCTTCCCGAATTATCATTCCCTACTTATACTGAAATTAAAAGATTTTCACTTTTTTAAATTTTGCTTTTGATTTCATTCGTTTGTTGGAGACAACTATGATCTTCAATAATTTCACCATTCTAGATCTTTATTTTTGTTAATGGATTTTAAATGGGGTTTGAGAAAACAACCCATTTTCTTTATTGCATTTTCAGCAGCAGAAAACATGGAAGCGAATTTGCGAAGAGTGTTGAAACTGTTGAACACACATTTTAAGGTCTGAAAATGTTGAACATGGGACACTGTTAGAAGAAAAAGACATAACCAAGGACAATGAGAATGTTGTAAAACTTTTTTTAAATGAAATAAAAAAAAAAGAAAAGGACTTATGTTTTCCATGTTTTAAAAAAACTAAAAATGCATACAACAAATATTTATTGAAAGTTTTTCAAATGAATTTAAAAAAAAAAAGTTATAAGAGAGTTAATTCAGTTTGATGGAATTGTTGTAAAATTTTTGAAATATGTGTTTTAGAAAAAATTGTACTGTTTTAAATATTTTCACTTTTTTAAAAAACAAATCAATATCATTTTATCTGGTCACAATATTACATTCATACAAATAACAGATAATACCTCATTATTTAATAAAAACGACACATAATGACACAAACCACTACAATATTGATTTAAAAAAATTGATAATATTTGAGAAAAAAAATGAATACAGTAATAGTAGGAAAAATGAAGTTTTAAAATGATTTTTTATAAATACAAAATACCCTTAAATAGTAGTAAAAAGCATTGAAGTAAAAGGCATTAAATCAGAATGGACTGATATTAATTTCAACCAATCAATAATCATTCCAAAATTCAGATGACAGATTTTGTTCCTATCTCCTTAGCTTCTTTCGTTTTAATTTTTGTTAAATTTAATTTAAATATTACTAATTTTAGATTGTTGAATGTGACTGAAACATGAATGCCTATAACTTTTAATTATAAAATTCCAATAATGAAATGTGTGGACAATATAAAAAAATAATTCTGATATAAACTTGTTCAAGTGCATTTTTCTGTGGTCTTCAGCAAATGCAAACACGTCTTTGTTATTGGCAGAGTAATTGGGCCCATTCTTAATTTTGAAGCCCACCACCATTCATAAGAAGATAGAGAGAGGAATGAAAACTATGTGGCCCTCACTATCCAAATCTAACAGCTGGGCATTATTGGGCCATGTTGATAAAAAAAAAAAGTAAAAAAAAAGTGGCCACTAGAAAATGGCCTAAATCAATTCTGATTTTTCTTTTGAGTTATATCCTCTTTGATAATGATGTTAGTTTTGGCACTGAATCCTCTTAGTTATACTGATTCAATTTCATCAACTTAAGACTGTGGGTTTCACATCTTATATGTAGTTTCCAACCTTTATTGAAAAGCTAACTTTGTAGTTATAGTTATACACGTGGTTTTTTGTTCGTTGAGTTTCCAAACACTCACTTATATTTTAAACATATACATAAATCTAATATTTTAAAATTTTGAATTTAAGTTGGCATCATTTTTTATATGGTCTGGCACATATACATATTTTGTTGTTATGAAATATTCTTAAAAATTTTCTAACAACTAATATTATATTAACAATACAAATGATGATTATTTTGTTGGGTCTTTCTCCTTCAATTTTTCCAGCATCATTAACTTTAGTATATATAATCTAAGACTTAGATTTTTCTAATACAATTATTAGATTTTGTGCCTTGACAATATAGTAGATAATCCACAAATAAACTTAGATTAAATTCTAGTATGAAAATACAATACGGGTTTAAATCTAATCTAATATGCAACTAAATTAAATAATTGAAGAGAAAACTTTATTAGTAATCATGTTTAACTTGAGTATATTTTTCTCTCCCAGTAAATATATGTAATTTGGCAACCAAAAAACTATTGAGGTGCAATCTCACTTTTCACCAAAACAAAATTTGTTTAAATTAAATTGATTCAAAATGAATTCAAATTTATACAAATTAAATTGATAAAATGAAATATTTCTTTTTTGTGGTCCATCAAATAAACTCTACAGATCTTCAAATAATACTAAAAATGGACGTCGAATTGGCAGCTGGGCTTCTATTGGGCCATAACACCGACCAAGCCCATCCAGAAACCTTCTCAATTTTTCTTGCCTTATGATGGCAATAGAAAGGGAAAGCAATATATTCATCTAGATAAAGTCAATTTAATTTAGTTACCAATTATTTTTTTTAAATGTTTATTGTTTCGACATCTAAGAAAATATTAATTACTCTTTGGTTAATTATATTGTCCTTTTTTTTATTTAGGCTTTTTTTGGTAGGAGGAGTGGATTTGAGGAAATGAATTTAAAGGAATTTGAGTGGATTGTGTGTGTATGATAAGGTTGTTTGGATTAATGAATAGATGGTAAGATTTGAAGGGATTTAAAAAGAATATTTGTGAAAGTTTAGGAATAATTTGATTGATGTTATAAATTTTTTAATATTTTTAATTGATACATTTGTGAATTGCTAATTGACCCTTTGGAAAAGAATATTTTATAATTTCTAACTCACTTACAAGGATTATTTCATAATTTTTTATTTTATCCCTTCAAATCTCTTCACATGAGCATGAGGATTATATTATGTAAATCCTCTTAAATTCAACTCTCAAATTAATCCAACCAAGGGACTTCATCCATGATAATTCATAATCTTGAACAATGCATTCACACAAATTGGTTCAAATAAACATGGTGTTAATCTTTATTGTGATGTAAAAATAGAATGATAAAATGAAAATCTCATAAAAAAATTCAAACGTCATTATACCACTGTGGTTGCATTTTTTTAAAATTAATATGAATCGTTAATAAATATTCTAATTAAAAATACATAAAAAAATTATTTAAAATATATTTTAATTTTTTTTCTTTATTTATTTTATGTATGATATATTAAAAAATAAAAGTTGAATGTAGCTCTCGGTTAACATTTTTATATCTTCTAAATAGAGAAAATAATTATATTTAGAGATTATGTAAAAAAATGTGTAAATTAAATAAAGAAAATCTTATTTTATATTATTAGTGGAGAAGAAATACTTTCGTGTCTCTATATGTTAATAATGATGATTACATAGAAAATAGTGGGTACATAATGATTTGTAATGTGTTGTGCTCTTGAAGTGTATGAAGTTATTTTTAACATTTTGATAGTCTATTTTCATTTTTTTAATTTTAAAATATAATTAAAGATGAAATAAGACAACATGTAAATACTAAAATAGGAAAATTCCCTTTATTTATTATAGAATATAGATAAATAATTTTGTTTTATATTTATAAGAATCTTACCATACAAGTAAAAAATTAGATAAAGAAAATAACATAGTTAACACAATAATTTCATCCATTAACTATTGAGTATGTGTTTACTATTTCTACATAAAATTAAGATTTATTGTATGACATGACACTCATGGTCAAACTTCAAACTCCAAAATAAATTAGTTCTTAATTGTGGATTAAGATAAATCTTAGGATAACTTGACAAACGCTATGAAAGGCAACCATTTTAATGGTGACGGTTGCTAGGGACCACTACATTGAGGTGGGAAGTTTGAATAAATGTATATAACACAATCATATGAACCAAATTGGACACAGTTACATGAATTTGGCTGCATCCAAGTTTGAAATCAACAACAACACTTAAAAGCACTTTATTTTGTTCTCAAATTCAAACTATGTGCCATCGGTTTAATTGTGACTTGTAACCGATCGGGAAACCAGAAAATTTTCAAATGTAATAATAATTCAAAATTATATTTTTTTTTGCATCAATTAATCCATGCTTTGAATTGGATATATATATATATTATGTGTGTGTTAGCTACCTTTTAATTGAATATTCATGTGGGGAATGTTGAATTTTCTGGATCAGCCGGCTATGAATTTGTTGGAAGTATTGTGTGATGGCAACAAATAACATATAATATTTATTTATTTTTATGAAGTAATAGTGTAGAAGCTTGAATTATGATTTTTATTGTACACCATATAGAAGTGTATTTAATATGTGGACCTATATAGGTTGCTGATAATGAATTGTGAATTATTTGTAAAGTATTAATGTTTGATTTCTATTGAAAATGCTATATATAACAAAGAGGGCAGCCATGAATTAATGTATGGAGTGATAGTAAGTTTCTAAAATTTAATTTCTTTACTTAAGTTTGGAAACAGTATTGTTTAATTAAAAGCTTGTGAAAAGTTTTTAAATTAAATTTAAACTTTATTTTATTTAATTTTGAAAAACAAAAATTTTTGTAAATGTAGTTATAGATTTTTAGAAATGATTGTATATTTATAAATATTTTTTAATATTTTAGGTTTCAGGAATCACTACTTTATTAATTATACTAAGATTTTAATAATTCAAAATATCAATTACACATTTCAACATTTGTTATAACTTACTTTCAATTAAATTATAATACTTTAATCTATCAATAATATAACATAGTATTATACCACCATAACCTAATTTTAAATATTTCTATTTTAATTTAATCTAGCAATTCATATCACCTATTTTATTGGATATAAAATTAAATACCTTTATTTGAATTTAACCCAACAACTCATATCACCTATTTGATTGAATATAAAATTAAATATAAATAACTTAATTAGTTCTCCTTGTTTAGAAATAATATACCTATTAGTAAAATTATTTATAGAAAACCAAATTATAATACTAAAAATTTCAAAGATTTAACTTTACATCGTTGACATCTCCTTGTCGAAATTCTAAAAAAAGAAAAATAAGTAGTTGAATAAACAGGAACTGAATCCTTATTTTAATCCATAATTTGTTCAAATGATCTTGATCTGATCTATTAGTTGTTACCTCTTTAAAGATATATTCTTTTTATAAAAATAGATAACTCCACAACTTAAACTTATAAAGAGGATATAGAGAAAAAGTTTTATAGAGAGATGAAATTTCTCATCAAATAAAGACCTATTTTATAATTTTTATCTATTTAAAATCATACCTATAAAGGAAATTTGTCTTACAATACTTTATTTTATCATTTAAATATATTAACATAGTCAAGATGTAAAAATATGTATAGATAAAGACAAGTCATTATAATATAAACATCTTAACTATGTTGTCTTATTGTTGACACTCAAGTTTTGATCATAACAAATAAGATAATTTTATGTTGTGTAATATAAGCTACCTATTGCAAAACATATATTAGACGAAAATAGAAGATGATATTATATAATGAATGAAGCAAAAGTTATTTACAAGATACAACTCAAATATCAAGAAAAATGCAAGATTTAAAAAGTTCAAGTAAATACATCTTAAAAAAACATTCAATTAATGGATACATTGCTACAATAAAAAAACTTATCAACAAACAAGACAAAGGTACAAAAGACATGAAGTGTTTTTGTTGAAGCAATTGTTCATTGAATAAATGTTTTAATTATAGAAGTGTTAGGCACTAGTGAAGTATAAATATATATGGAAAAGGTAGCCATCTGTTATGTTAAATGCTAAAAGTAAGATAGTCGGGTCTATTAAAAGCTCAAAGCAATAGATGATATTTCACAAGTTAAGAAGAATAAATGTAAATCACCCTTACCTTGTTCTTGTTGCAGGTGACATCAATTGTTTTGTGGCAAAGGTTAGGTGGACAAAGTCAAATGGAATCATGGTGTTTGGGATGTTACACTCTTAAGTAAAAGAAGTTGCACATTTACTATTAACTATAATTTTTGGCTTAGTGATAATCACATGATCCAACAATTATATTAGAACCAATGTCATGAGTTTGATTCCCAATGGGATTACTCAGGGACGATTGTTGCAGGTTGCACAATTATCCTTGGTGTAGGCTAAGTACTAAGTGCATAGAGTAAGGGTGGCTCAAGGCCCAAGCAGATAAAACAACTGCTTTAGGCCTCAAGGTCTCAAAAAAATTTAATACTCATATATTATTATAAAATAAAAATTTATTTAATTTTAAAATTATACTAAAAAAATTTAATTAAAATTTTAAAATACTTTAAATGACTTTAAGTTTAGATGAGTGCTATAAATATTATTTAATGACTTTAAATTTATATTGGTACTGTAAATATTATTTAATGATAATATTTTTGAAACTTTTTTATAATAAATTAATAATATTTTTTTAAAAATAAATTGAACAGGAATCCTATCTATCAAAACTTTTTAATTTTTTCTATCTCTTTCCTATATTCCAACATATTGACATCATTTCCTTTATATGTCCTTTCTTCTTCCATTTCTCTCATTCCTTCTTCACTTGTCTCCTTCATTCCTTCCTTCCTCCCTTGTTCTTCCATAATATTATTTCAATTTTTTTGTTTTCAATTTCAAATTTGTTTCATCATTCTATACTATGCATTTGTATGCCGTGTCTTTATTTGGAGACTCTATTGATGAATTGATTTCAATTTTTTTTCATTATTTTTTAATTAATCTTAAAATAATTTGTTCTGATATAAGGAAGAGAATTTAGAATTTATAAATTATATTTAAAGACTTACCAAAGGATACTACAATCAAATTCATTGTCTTGAGAATCAGGTTTTATCTTTTTAACTTAGTTTCATTTTATATACTTATAAGTTATATTCAGTGTGATATATATTATAGTTTTTTAATTTTATATAAAAATATACAAACATGTCAACTAGAAGATTTAAATCAGGTTATTCAAAACTTCAAAAAAAAAAAAAGAAGAGTTGAACTTAGGTGAGTCTTCTTTGAATGAAGAAAATAATAATATAAATATAGGTGAAAATAACAATATATAGATGAAGACAATAATAAAATAGTTAACAAAGATAATAATTTTGATTCTCAAACTCATGATAATAATTTTGATTTAGGATAATGAGAATAAAATTACAAGAAAAAAGATTTTAATATTAAAAATATATATGATCAAAGCCAATGGGAGGATATTGATACGAAATTAAGAGACTTATTAGTAGAAAAAGGCCCTATTAGGATAACTGATATAGATTTTCTAAAAGATAAATACTCAAGATACTTTAAAATTGATTATTTCTTATATATTATAGATAAAGCAATTACCACACTCCAAAATAGATTTGAACAATTTAAAATATATGAAAATATTTGGTTTTTTATTTAGTATTAAAAAATTAAAGTCATTGGGTTGTGTACTTTTGAAAGAAAAATGCTTAAACCTTTAAAAGTATTGGAAACATGATAATTTGTTGGATCTTGATGACTTAGATTTATTTTCAGAATTAAATATCTTAAAAGAAAAAGAGATTATAGGATTAGAAAATGATAAACCAATTGACATTCTTAATTATATAAAAAGAATAATTCTTCCAAATGATGCATATATAACATATAGAATATTGTTAACAATTGGAGTATGAGTGAGTTAAGTTGAAATGAGTTTTTCAAAACTTAAACTAATAAAATCTTATTTAAGATCAACCATATCTCAACAAAGATTATTAAATAGATTAACTTTATTGTCTATTGAAAAATATTTTAAATGAAATTAATTATGATAATTTAATAGATAATTTTGCATCATAAAAAGTTAAAAAAATAAATTTTAAGTAGAAATATCATAATTTTAATTATTTTATTAATTTAAAAAAGACCTCATTTCTTCAATTGGCGCCTCCTAAAGTCTTGAACCGGCACTAATCGACAAGTATATATATATATATATATATATATATATATATTTATATTATGCTTTTTCCTTGTAATATTATTATGAAAAAAATATTATTTTTCTCTTAGAATTAGTTACTGCTTTTGTGTAGTCTATATTTTTTTTGCTTTATTTTCTAAATAGTTACAGTTTAAAAAAAATTCACCCATCTGTTACTTAACCATCATCCCCTATTTGTTATTTAACCTTCACTTTTACTCTGATTTATTTTTTCTTAACATAAAATGTGAAGGGATCTAAGAGAATTGTACAAGTCATATTTGGCAGTCACAATATTGTAGAGATAGTAGACATAGAGGTTTTTGTTGGAAGAGATCAAGATGTCAGGTGTTAACAACAATAACAACAAGGAAGACAAGAAGTCCAGCGAGCAAGGAGCACACATTAACTTAAAGTCAAGGAGCAGGTACATTCTTAACACACATTAACCTTAAAGTCAAGGGGCATGTACGTTCTTTTGTTCGGTTAATTCTTCCTTTCTTTCCATTTATAGGGTTTTGCTTTTCTATTAGATGTTACTTGAGTGTCGTAGATCTTCGATTTTGCATTCTTGTGAGTTTGAGATCGTCTTGCAGTGTTTATTGTATTATGATTATGTGTCAAAGTATGCCTTTTTTTTTATTTTTTTTACTGGGGTTTTATTGTTAGGGTGACTCGGATTATGTTTTGTTTTGGTTTGGATTTATGGACTTGGGTAAAAATTGAAATTTGATGTTTTATTTTAAAATTGTTAATTTTTAGTTAGATGTGGTAGGATGGGAACGAGGTGTTCTTCAAGATCAAGCGAAGCACCCAATTGAAAAAGGCTTATGAGTGCTTATTGTGATCGACAGTCGGTTGACTTCAACTCCATTGTTTTTCTCTTTGATGGTCGTCGCCTTCGTGTTGAGCAGACTCCCTGATGAGGTTTGTGTTTCCTTCATTGTACTCTGAGCCTATCTGCTTTCTCTCCCATCAACCTAACTGAGTTAAGGAAGATATTTCTATAAGTGAATACTAAATATCATTCTCTTGATTATAAATTATAAGCTCAATATAAATGTTAATAGAACATATATGCATATTTGTGATACTTGACATATCTAGTTAAGACAATTTATTAAATAGTAAACTTATAATTAAGTTAAATTCTTTGTTTGATTACATGATACACTCAATCATCATAGACAGTGAATTGATGATCCTCCGTCACACACACATATTCATCATAGATCATGAGTTGATGATCCTCCATTGTTGTCTCTGCTTTAGGCCTCTTAAAGTCTTGAGCCGCCACTAGCGTAGAGTTACCCTTGAAAAATTTGATTCTTAGTGAGATAATTGCTTAAGGAGAGATGGTTGCATGTGACATCATTTGTCACGTGGTGAAAGCCAAGAGGGTCAAGTCGCAATTGAATCATAACGATTGAGTTGTTACACTCTTAAGTAGACAAAATTGAGCTCTGACTATTAGTTATAATTTTTGACCTAGTTTTTTTTATCGACAATAAAAAAAATATATTAATATACAACAATACTAAATGCATCTTTACAATGTTACAATGACTAGACTTTGCAAATTAAGTGAGAATAATTTTGAAGGAAGATTCTAAATAAAGTATCATTTCATCAATGTATGCATGCTCAATTTGGTATACTTAGTAATAGAAAATCATCTCAAAGATAAAAAATGTGATTTACGCATCTCATCATATTGTATAAGAGATTATGTTAGCCAAAAGTCATGAATCTCTGAAAAACTTTGATACACAATGCTCTGAATCACATAATCTACAACAATGCTTTTTGTACACTTATACAAGGAAACACTTCAATATAAAAGAAACTAAAGTTCCAATATACAACTAACCAGCCTAATGTGCATGAGAACAATGTTGAAAAGTCTTACAATACTTAAGTTGTAGTCCATCTTCTAAACAACTTAGAAAGAGATTTTTATTGTAAACCCTTCACCATTATGAAGTTGTCTCTAGAAGAAAGGAGAGTATAGTTTCATATCTACTTTTTTAAGTGTAAACCTTATAAACAAATAATTTATTATTATGTAGTCTAGAAATGTTTTATGTGTTTTTCCTATATATAGTTAATGTAGCGTGTTAAACTCAATGAGAATTTTAGAGATTAGTCTAAATAAATTTTATAAATTTAGTTTGAAAAGATAGTGCGTTTCAAATAGACAATAATGATTATATATATTTATTGTAAATTAGTTAGAATTGACAATAATGAAATTTGTAATTTCATTTGATGAGTGAAACTTTTGATAATTAACATTAAAAAATTAAATGTAATATAGACTTAAGTGAACCAATAAATTTATGTTAAATGTAACATTATTTCATTAATTATTGACAATCTGTATAAAGTGTAACATACTATTTAAAATTTTTTTGCAAAAGTATTTTTATAAACTCTATTCAAATTTCTTTATAAAAATAACGTGTTATTTCAAACTACATCGGAGATCATATATTTAATATTACCGTAATTATTTTTCATCTTTATAATTTATTTATTATCTATTTATTTTAATAAATATTTTTTATTTAATTGTTAGACTAAGAAACTCGTATTTAATCTTTATATTCATTAAAAATAATATTAAAAATGAGAAATAGTTCTCTAAGATTTAAAATTAAAACAGTTTAATCTCTTGACATAGTTATAAAAGTTTGTTTTCCCGTAATAAAACAAAAAATAGTCATACATGTCTTATCACTAGAGTCATATGAAAATTAAATTCACGAATAAATTTTAATTCAATGGGTACATAAATGATCCCCTAATTTTTGTCGAAACACCCCGTTATAATCACAATTTACCTTACTCAAAAAAAGTTTGTGAGTGTTGAATAGTTAAGTAGAAACCTAAATTCCATGAATATCATCAAACTTGACTTTTGTGCATGACGTGATGCCTCTTCTTCAATGTCAAATATGAAACGTTTTCCATTTTGAAAGAGACAGCCACAGATACATAATTAAAACTCCAAACCCTAGTTCAGTAGTAGTTGGCAATAAATCTCATATTCAAGTTTTGGGATCAGCATTATCGATGTTTTGCACGAGTATGTATATAGCAAATGCTCTTTTTTCCCAAGTGGAATTCAAATGTTAAGTAGAAAATATGAGTGAATTCACGTGCAAAATATATAATTATATTTTTTAATTTAGTTTATTTTTCTTATAAAGTATAATATTTTCTATTTAGATGATTCACGCGTACATCAATAACATATCTCATACAAAGTAAAAATAATCGTTGAAAACAATCTGTTATATATGTATACATATATATATATATATATATATATATATATATATATATATATATAAAAAAGAGAGATTTTTTTTTTTTTTTTTTTTTTTTTATACCCTCTATTTATTTGTCTCTCTCTG
>Ga0099824_1006214_pt1 | contig 16506 bp, 9 predicted proteins | sample SiratrowhiteBW_FD_76837 | JGI IMG/M metagenome (GOLD analysis project Ga0099824, IMG submission 76837) | Root nodule microbial communities of legume samples collected from California, USA - Siratro white BW | ecosystem: Host-associated > Plants > Roots > Nodule | place: USA: California...
ATTGTTGAATCTAAGTCTTGGGTATTGGATTAGATGTTAGTCTCTGGTAGGGGCATACTTAATTGGTTTTCAGGAAGACGATAGGTCAATGTGTGACCTATATGTGTGATATGGTCTATGTGTAACCGATATGTATTGATGTGGTTCATGTGATATCTTTATGTATGACGTTTGACATGAGTACTTAAAATGAAAACGGAAAACTTGTATTGAAACTTCATATGCTAGACTTTAAAGAAATTCTTATGACTGAGATATTATGTTCTATTTGCATATATTTAGTATTGAAACTTATATGTTAATCTTTTAAGAAATTCTTGTGAATAGCTAATATGGTTTGCTCTTTATTTATGTATTGATTATAATATAAAATTTTATTTTCACTAGCTTACCCTTGCTTTTCTTATTGTTTTGTAAACTGCGATGATTGTACTATGTACATGAGCAGATATAAATGCAGATGCCGGAATATGTGGAAGAGCGTAGACTTTATTTTGGAAATTTGATCCTTTTGTTGGATTCACTGTATGTTAAATAATATACATTTTTGGGATATTACAATTATAATTTTGACCAATATCAATTAGAAAAAGTTATATTTTGAATTTATTTTTTACAATTTTAATTTAAATATTTTAATAATTAATTTTAATAATCACAGTCCACCTATAGATTATTTGACATGCTTCTTCGTCTGTGAATTCACCTAAAACAAATCAATATGATAAAATACTTGAAGTTAATGCAATATATTTAGAATTGTAAAATATTTAGAATTGTAATCTTTGAATTCTATTTAGTCATTTTTGGATTCTTCAAACTAGTTGTTTTCCAATTTTATATAATAAGTTTGATTTATAATTTCAAATTTCTTCTTTAAATCAAACTTGTATTATCCTAAATTTTTTTACCTATAAAGTAAATTTCATATTTTATACTTTTGTAAAAATAATATTTACTTGATTTTTAGTATAATATATAATAATAATAATAATAATAATTTATTTTTTATGGACAATCATTTTTCATATCTTGTTAAATTATATATTAAAATGTGTAGAACATTCCGTGAAAAGAAGATTTTTACTCAGTGCAATTTAAGTTATAAGATTTTATCCATGTTTGTTAATTTGTATACTTTGTTTTCTTTTCATTTGACTACATATTTTACAAGTTACTTGACATTTTCCCCTTTCAAAATATCGTTATGATCTATTTCATATATTATTTAATTATTTTTAGTAAAACATAATCACCTTATAAATTGTGGTTAATTTTTCAATAGGATAAAATATCTTAAAATAATCTATTTTAGTGTTTATTTATATCCTTTTGTAACAAACCATACTTTAAAACTATCAATTTTTCCATTATCATTTTGCTTTGTTTTCTATAGCACTCCACTCTGTTAAGCCTTTTATAGGTTGGAAAATTTGTTAATTCTCACATCTAATTCTTCTTTACAACATGATCTAATCATTCATAGATTTTATTTAGTTTTCAGTAAAAATACTTTTAGAATGAGTTCAAGAGAGGGGTAAATTGAACTTTACAAAATTTTTGAACAAAATTTTTTATTTTAGAAAGCAAAGAAATTTTGAACAAAATAAGAGTTTTCAAGAATCTCCAAAATCAATTACTCAAGGTGCAGTGCAGAAAATGAATTAATTTTAATGCAAATAAATCAGTTTATTTTCTAACAAAATTGAGAAAATCAGATTTTCACACGATGATATAGAACAGACACTCCAGAACCAACACACACTGAAAGGATTTGATAATGTTCAATACAAATAACCAGAATGCGCAAATATAAGATTCAATTTAAGAATAAAAGCAAATCAAATGCCAAACTAGGCACTCACATAGAAGGCAATGAACAATACTACAATTAGGTTATTCAAGGTTTTATACAATGCATAAATTAATAACAACAAACACTTCAAATGAAAAGAAACAAGAATCATATATGCAAAGAAACAAGAATCAATAGCAAGATCAAACGAAAGATAACCTCTATATATACCAACCAAGAACCATTATGCGATTATGCAGAAAAGTACTTATATTCCAATGTTAATAAAACCAGATGCAGTCACAATATCAAAGTCAAGATGAATCTAATCTATTCAATTAAAGGAATCAATATCTAATTATGCAGCAAGATAGTTTAAAGCTTTGCAGAACGAATCAAGTGTAAGCTAGGAAAAGAAAATATCCAGATATTCGAAACTACAAAGCTATGTAAGCGCAAGAATAAATCTTCGAAAATCCAAAATGAAACAGTGTTATTGATAAAAAAAAAACAGATGAAAAAGACTCTGAAAAACCAAAATTGAAATGAGCACCTCAACTAAACCAGTTTTCCATATTTGAGAGACTTTTATAAAATCATTTGAACTTTTAACTTGTAACAATTTTGTCAAGCACAGATTCACAGAGGCTCAAACAAGCGAATATAGTGATGCCGAGTTGATTTAAATGGCACATTGCAAAATCAAATGCAGAGAGAAGAGTAAGAGAAGAACACACAAGCAATTATACTAGTTCACCCTTCCTTAAGGGCTACATCCAATCTTTCTTGCAACCCTAGCAAGAAAAATTCCACTAACAACACTCAATTGTACACAATTACAATCAAAATATTCAGAATACAACAATGCTAAACCCTATAGCATCACCAATACCTAATTAAAACATATATTACAATTATACAAACCAAAATCACAACACTTGAATCACATAGGTTCAAGAATTGAGTTATAGAAACTCCCTAATTTTCAGTGAAGGAGATCCAGTGCAAGTCCTCAAAGAATACCAATGGCACAATACAAATTCAAGACGTTTGATTCTTCAAGAACACTTCTTTAACCTTTGAAAACCCAAGCATTTTTTGTTTCTCACAAAATTCTTGTCAATCTTGTTCGTAATACTCTTCTCTATATCGTTCGTTAATCGCTCTTAAAAGTCTAGGTATTTAAAACAAAAAAATACCCAAATTGTTTTTTCAGAAAAACAATTAATAGTTATGTTGCAGAGCTTGAATAAGTTAATTTCATGAAAATGAATTGGTTTATTTTCTGCTGAAAACTGAATTTTCAAAACTGATTTTTCTCAAAAGTTTTTACTTAGTTTTGTTACTTGTTTTTAAGTATGTTTTAATTGTGCCAAGGAGTTTCTTCTAAGCTTTGCATATGTTTACCTTACCTTCAATCACACTCACTAACACCTACTAAGACAAGGCCTAAGTATTCAACTTCAACTTCCATGTTTTGCTTTGCCTTTGTCCAATTGCTTGACTTCATCAAATACTAAATCCTTTGATATTCTTAACTCACATCCCTTAGATCCAATTCTCATCATATAGGTCATTGGCATTACTTATACACAATTGTGATATTTGACTAATAATTGATAGTTATGTTAGCACTACTGCTACTCTGGTATTTGATAAAGTCAACTTGGACCAATAATGAAGATCACTTGGAGTTGGTCTAGTCTTAGAGTGTGTGTGTGTGTGTGTGCGTGAGTAAGTGTGATTCAAACCAAAACATGCACCTTAAACCATTGGAATGAGCTTTAAAGATCCATTAATACTAAACATATAAAAATGGGATTAAGTTGGACTTTATCTTTTTCAAAAATCTCATTTACAAAGTACTTAAAACTAATTGTTTTCGAAAATCAATTTGCTGAAAAATGCTACTGATAGAAAATCGATCGATTGATTTCTATTTTCAATGATTGAATCATGACAGTTATTATGTTTTAAAATTGTTTTGCTGTATAAAACAGATATTGTTTTTCCCACTTAATACAAGACAGAAAGTGAAAAATTTTGAGCGCACCTTTAAGTAACAATAGATAATACTTTGAGAAATCTATTGGCTTTGATGTGGGTTAATTCAAGAAGATCAAGATTGTGAATCTTTAGAGCTCATCATTGGTGAAAGTCTTCGTGCTCTGGCTGCATCACAAGGGAAGCTTCTGCATTCATTTTTCATCCACGGGTTGATGTGAATTTGTAGTATATGTTTTGGTTTTCATAATTCATTGTATTTGTTAATTGTTTTTCTACAATTGTTTAGGAATTACATTTGTAGGGGTGCAATAGGGTTCTACACTATGTGTTGAAGCCCTATAGGGTGCATAGGTGTTGTTCTAGGAGGGTGCAAGAGTTTATTGTAATTGTATTGTTTGAACTTGGTAGTTCTTGAGTGAATTTCTTACTTGTTGGCAAAAAGACTAGATGTAACCCTTGAGGAAAAGTGGACCAGTATAATTCTTGGTGTTTTTTGCTCTCTCTTAATCCTTGAATTGCATTTTGAATCTGTACAATTTCCTTTATTGTTGTCAAAACATCAATTGATTGTTTTGGCATTTCAATTAGTTGATTTTTCCTACAGTGCAACTTTATCTTCTGTATTCTGCATTGTTCTATGGTTCATAAAAGTTTTAAGAAATCAAGTTAACTCACCTCTGTATCACACTATATATTTTGAAAACATATTGATTTAATCTTTCTCTAACTTCGATTCTTGAAAAATCAATTAATTGTTTTTCATATTTAATCAATTGCACTTACTGTTGCTATATTTCTTAGGAAATATGCAATTGGTTGAGTGTGTGTTTAATTGATTGTATTCTGTCTTTGACAATCTGTGACAAATTTAATTAATTGTTTCAAGTGATTAAATGATTTCAGTTTAAAGATTGACTTTTCTAATCAAGTCTTTTAATCAACTGCTTCCTTGATTCAATTTCTTGGTAAAGAATTTCAAAATTTCACATTCAATATTTTTCATATTAATTGATTGCAGTGATTGGCAATAACTCTGACATACTTTAGTCAATTGATTATTTTCATGATTCAAGTGATTGATTCTATGTGTATTGATTTGTAAGTTATTTCAATTAACTGTTTTAGTATTTTAATTGATTGATTCTGTGTTGTATTGATTTGCAAGACAATTTAATAAATTGTTTATGTATTTAATTTGATTGATTATGTTTTATGCAGTAATGAGTAACCTTTTTAGTTAATTATTTTTACATTTCAATTGATTGATTCTATTTTGTACAGTGTTGCGAATGCATTTTAATTGATTGATTTTGTGATTTAATTAATTGATTTTGTGTTATGCATTAAAATTTCCAACTATTAATTGTTTTAATAAAAGACTTACATTCTTTCTATTATTTCTTTCCACTATTTTTGCAAAAATCTTTGAAAGTTTAATTCACCACTCTGTTGAACTCAGCCTAAAACTCTTTTCAATTGGTATCAAGATCTAGGACTTATATTTTTCTCAAGTTTTGATCCATGGTTGAGAACAAGTTACCCTTTGTGGAGGGAGTCTCAATAAATAGGCCATCTATGTTAAGTGTTGTGAGTTACCAATTTTGAAAAGTAAGAATGAAGATCTTTATTGAATCAATTGATCGTGGGATTTAGAATGCTTGTCCATTTATTCCTATGACTGTTGTGAATGGTGTGACTATTGAAAAATCTTTTGATGAGCTTATTGATGTTGATGAAGATAATAGTGAGAAGAGTTGTATTGAATACAGTGACACAGAGAACCTGAATTTGTTAACAAAGACATTTCAGAAATTCATCAAGATGAAAGGCAGAGTGAATGATGTGAACCCGGTTAGGAATAATCCCCAAAACCCACAACAAAGAGTATTTGAATTACCCAAGATCCCTATGTATTCAAATTTAGGATGATCTACTCAAAACCCTTGTCTTGCGAAAAAGAAACGCAACAAAGACCCTAAAGTAGGAAAAATGCCGCAACGATGATCAGCCCTTGATAAGTTGCAAGTCCAATGAAGAACTCAAGAGAGAAACTCTCACTTCTGAAATTTTCAGAATCAATTTCGTATTTCAAATTCAAAGTTGTTGTTTACATGTGTTTTCTGACTTAAATAGACTTTTGTTAGCTTCTAAAAGCTAACCTAACTCTTCATTAGCCTAGAAGCCTCCAAATTTAATGCAACAACAACTTTTTGGCACACTTATAGATGACTAATTAATTACATAAAATGGGAAAAATTAAAACACAATTTACTAAGCATGACTACTCTAAGCACTATGGAAAATTAATCAAAATATATCAAAATAAAAGATTTAAAATTCGTCCACAAAATAATGGGTGACTCTTTAGATTTTAACCTAAGCCCAAAATAGCCCATTTACAGTTAAATTAAATCTGGTGATGCATTTTCTATGGGCCCTTCTCTTCAATAGAGCCTAAATCTCCTTCATTTAATTCCTTCATCAACCCATATCAAATTAAGAATGTGATCACGCTTCAATTCAATCTTAGACTTTGTTTGCGCAGTCAAAATGTCTTGAACCAGCCCAATCAAAGCCTCTTTCAGTTTTGGGCCCTTGACCTGGTGATTAGTCCACTTGGAATTTGCAAAGTATCCTTTGGATTATTTATTTGTGTAGGTGCTTGAGATTGGTTAAACTTTAGCTCTTGGTTCTTATTAGTGAAGAACCAACAAAGCAAAAGGCATAGTAAGAAATCTTATTCAAGTTCTACAAAATTTACCTGTTTTGAATGTGGTAAACAGGGTCACATCAAGGTGGATTGTCCAAGCTTAGCAAACAAGGAAAAAGAGCAATAGAGCTGGAAAGACTAGAAGACCGTACATAGTTTGGGAGGATAATGATACATCTTCAAGCAACTCTTCAAAGGAAAAAAATTGAAGCAAATTTGTGTCTCATGGCTGGACAAAAATTTTAGGTAAGCAGTGTCAATTCCAGTACTTCGTTTAATAGTGAAAATTACAGTACACTTCTTCAAACATTTGTTGGCATTCAATGTCTACTTCACCATGTTCATAATTGTTGCGAAAAATAGGTTAAAAAAATAAGGAAGGGTTGAATTGTATTTTAAATTTTTTTTCAATTTTCGTAATATATCATGTAATCACAAGCAATCAAACAAATTTTTTGGCTGACAAACGGTCTACAAAAAAAAATGATCCTTTAGTTTAGTTTGCAAAATCTCTCTTTCTTTCGTTAATGTAGTGTTAATGCAGTTATAACTAGTTGATATTTGATGAATCCAACTCAAGTTGAAGATTATGAAAACTTCTTCTTTAGTATGTGTATGTGTAATGTAGTTGTATCTAGTTGATATTTGATGAGTCCAACTCAAGTTAAAGATTATGAAAACTTCTTCTTTAGTGGGTGTGTTTGTGTATGGGTGTGTGCGGACGGGGTGTGTGTGGGTGGGGTGTGTATATGTGTGTGTGGGTGTGGGTGTGGGTGTGTGTGTGTGTGCATGTGTGTCTCAGTTGAAGTATTAATCAATTGAAATAGATAGTATACAAATTTTGGAAATAATTGTCTGTATATACTTTTGGAAGATCAATTTTTGAAATTCATTTCTGAAAGAGAATAATTCTCTTAGCACTTTAAAATTTATGAGATCAAGAAAGTTAATCTTGGAGAATTTCCAGGAGTTTTCATGGATCATTAGCTACGTCTAGAAAGTTTTAATCATTTTTTCTATACAAGTAGCTTATTTATCTCTCTTGAACCTGTAGTTTCATTTGATTTTTGAATATATTGTTTATGTAATTTCTTTTGTTGTTTTGGTTGTGTTTCTCTGTAACTAGATAGAGTTTCTAGTTATAGAGGTGTGGTGGGGTGTTGCACAATGTTGTTTTCATTCTTAGCATTTGTTTTTAGTGGAATTTATATTGGTGTGGCAAAAAAAAAATTGGATGTAGCTCTTGGAAAAGAGTTAACCAATATAAACATGTGTTTGCAATTCTGACTGACCTTCATCTAATTACCAAGTTTTAGAGTTGTTAAAAATACTATTTGAATTGAACTAAAATCTAACTGCATCTTGGACTTAATCGATTGTTTTCTTGTAGTTTTGATAAACAGAAATAGTGACTGACTAAAATTGATATCTAATCAATTTTTTTCTATTGTTTGAATATAAACAAAATTCTTTGTGTTCTGTGATCGTCTAATATTACAGTTAATTGTTTTGGTAGAAAATAGTCATTCTTAGTTTCTATGTTTGTCAAAAAAAATTTAAAGTTCAATTCACCCTGCCCCCCTTGAATCGAGCCAATATTCTTTTCAATTGGTTTTAGAGCTAGTTCTTGATATTTTTTCAAATTTCTATCCTAATAGTTAAGAACAAATTTCCAATTGTCGAGGGAGTCTCAATCAATAGGCCACCAATGTTTGGTGGATTGAATTATCAGTTTTGGAAAATAAGAATGAAGATTTTCATTGAGTCAATTAACTATGGTATTTAGGATGTTATAAGAAATCGACCTTATGTTCCTAAGCATGTTGTAAATAATGAATTTGTTGAAAAACCATGGTTTGAATGGATTGATATAGAAAAAAAAATCAACATGATTGCATGTACAAAAATATTATAATATCTATTTTAAATCTTCATGATTTTTTCAGGATTTCTCATTGTTCCTGGCTAAAGAAATGTGGAAAATTCTACAAGTTACATATACGATGCGAAAATGGCTAAGAAACATGCGTTAATGCAAGAGTATGAACTCTTCAAAATGTAAAAGGGTGAAACTATTATTGATGTACAAAAAAGATTCACATATATAGTGAACCGTTTAATTGGTCAGGAAAAAGTGTTTGATAAAGAGGAACTCAATATAAAGATACTTAAATGCCTTGATAAGAGTTAACATCCCAAGGTCACTGCAATTTTAGAGTCCAATGATCTCACTATACTAATAACTACCACTTTGTTTGGGAAGCTTAGAGAACATGAGCTTGAGATGAACAAATTGAATGAGTAAGAGAATGTAGAGAGAAAATAAAAAGGGATTGCTCTTGGAACATCTATTTAGAAGGAAGAAAATAGTGGAGATTATTCAAGTGAATGCACTAACAAAGAGACTTTGAACTTGTTAACGAAAAGAGTTTAGTAAATTTCTCGAAAGGAAAGGAAAAGGACAAGAGTCAACTAGTTAAAAGGTATATTAACAAAAAATTTGAATTTGGTTGCTCTAACTTTATGTGTTTTTGATGTGAAAAATAAGGACACAAAGATAAAATGTCCAAACCTCTCAAACAAGGAGAAACAAGTTGACAAGAAAAATGATGGAGGAGGAACAACAAGAAGAACTTATATTGCTTGTCAAGACAATGATGATACATCGTCTAGCTGCTCTTCATGGGAGAATGAGGAAGCAAATATGTGTCTGATGGCTGGATATGAATCATCAACCAACATTGTAAGTTTTAGAATGTCAATGAATGTTGAGAACTATAATCAATTGTTAGATGCATTTAAGCAAATCCATGAAGAAGCCAAAATATTAACCCTCTTGATGGAAGTTGAGTTGCGTCAACTTTATATGCTTCTTCTTCTTCTTTAATTTTCTATGTTTGATTTTGTTCATGGATGAATATGATTATAGAGGAAGCATGTTTAATCAATGGACATTACACATTTATTAATTGGAGATGTAATTTGGTAGAATTCCTAAAGTGAGGTTAGGCCAACACTTAGGAGAGAGTCTAGAAAAATGTCTTGACAAAGACTAATCTAGAGAGAACCAGCAAGTTTGAAGTGTTGAAGAAATTTGGACAACAATTCATTATTCTCATCAAAAAGTTATTTTTACATGTAGAAAACACCTTTACTTATAGGCTAAAAGATGACTAACCCTAACCCTAGTCCTAACCCTAACTTGTCTTTTAAGTTTCTAAAAAACTCTCAAATAAGAGTATGACAAGTGGAAAGCCATGAGTGGAGAGGGTCCTCTCCATTGGGAGAGTGTCATGTGCCACCAAGGACATGGAGGAGACACCTAACCCTAGCTTGCATGCCAACAATAATCTAAATAAAATACATGTATCACATCAGACATTTAAGCAACACAGAGAACTTGGGAAAAGTTAGAATTTTCTTTTGAGTCTTTCGCTGTTGTCGGGGATGCTTCTATCACTCAAGCCTTATGTGAGGATGGTTTGTTGATAATGATCGAAGATTAACATGCTAAAGATGTTTTAAAGAGTTTAGCTGTCATTGTATGTTGTAGAGTCCTTCACACAAGGTATGCACAAACACAACCATATTAAAATTAATTAAGTAAAAAATGAGTTTTGAAACGAGAAAAAAGTTATTCAAAGGTTGTATGGCCTTGTCAATCTATTATATTTTTAGTAATGGATTAAATTATTCTTGATGAGGTTCAAAACAGGATAATCAATAATCTCCTTTTAATCGATCAAATAAGAGAGTTGGGAAACCATTGTGTCAAGATGTAATCGATTAACATCTTTCATAATCGATTAAATATGTTTTATTCATTTATTAGCAAGTGGAAATAATTGATTAACACATGTTATAATCGATTAAAACAAAATTTGTTATGATTGTTTTTCAAACTTTAACTAAGAATAATCAATTAATACATTGAATAATTGATTAAATATGTTAATACTAATTTTTAATCAACGTTTTCTATTCTCTTAGTCTTTTTATAAATGAATTACAATTTGTAGAAGCAAATTCTAAGCAATTAATCTTAGCCGTCTCAAATACTTAAAAAAGCTTTAAAAGTTTCAAGATAAAAAAAGGTTGTGTTGTGCTGAAATTTCCTTGTGTTGCTTCAATTGTGATTAGTTGGTAACATCTTTCTTGGCATTTTTATTATTTTTGTTGGAGCATTCTAGTGGTTGTTTTGTGTTGATGTATCCAATCTTATATCAATCATGTTTCCAATATGATAACATTCAATATTCAAATTGAAAAGAGCTTTTAAAAGACTTTAAGAGAGGGAAATTTTTGTGAAAAAAATTAAAACCAACTCAACCTCCTTCTTGGTTTAGACAAGTCATTCATTATTTTCTAACATAAAGTTAACATTGTACTAGATAGATAGCTAGGCAAGGGATAAATGCCCTTGTGTTAGAATAGTTGGAAAGCAATGTAACTTTAGCTCAAACTTTAAGAGATCTTGATGTTGACTTGTCTTATGCATGAACCATCTTGGCGACAAATGGTGAAAACATTCGTTACAATACAAACTTAAGATATGAGAATTTATGTTTACATTAGCTTAACATTTGTGTGCACTTATCACCCATCAAATGAAGTAAAAAGTTTGTAGAGTCTCCATCATTTGTTAAACCTACTTTCACTTGTATGGTCTATTTTTTTCCTTCAGCTCTTGTCAGATGCAACTACATCATGATTCATGCTTTGTTGATTTATACATTTAGTCAAAATCACAAGGTTATTGTTTGTTAACTCATGTAACCTAGAAAGGTTTGTTAACTTGTTTCAACCAAGTGTTTGATTAGTGAAACTTCTTAAGCAATTGCTTAAGGAAGAACTAGATGTAGCATCGAGTTTGGGATGAACCAATATTAATATGTTTGTGTACTTGATAGATAGTCTGCTAAGACTATTCTACTTGACTATCTGTTAGACGAATTCATTAAACAGTTTATTTTTATTCGACGCGAAAAGAGTTTAAGGCTTCATTCAATCCCACTATTGAAGGCAACTGTTTGTACAGTTGGTATAGATCCAACCTTTGTGGTTAGTTCTTAATAGGAGAAGAGGAACGGTGTTGGTAAAGTCTATGGATACTGGAGGTCAAATTGTTAATCGTCCAACCTTGTTCAATGGTTTGAATTGTGGAAATTCTAGATGTCTTTCTTAAGTACTGTAGTATTGATCTACTAGAAATAATTGAGACTGGGATTTCTTCTCTACTTGATGCCACTGGTAAGCTACTAGCAGGGAACACAAGAGACTTCATTGAGAGCGTCTAAAGACCTGGAAGCAATGCCCTTGAAAGAATTAGTGGGAATCTTTATTATCCATGAAATGGTCTTGCAGGGTGATGCCAAAACAGTCTAAGTGAATAAATTTTCTTTAATGAATTCACTAAAGGGAAGAAAGCAACACTTGCTAAAGTCTATCAAGCAATATATGATACATGAGACGATTCAGATATGAACAATGATGAGCTTTCCTTCCTCACTAACAAAAAAAAAACATGGAAAGTATAATTGTATAAGATACAAAGACAAAGGCCATAAAGAGAAACTCATCCATTATAAGCGTAAAAAAATGCCTGAACATTATAAGTCAGAATGTCTAGGTCTCGAAAATAAAGAAAATGAGAATAGAAAGAAGAAGAAATTTCAAAAGAAGAGTCTCATGTTTATTTGGGAAGATCTAGATTCTTCTAGCTCAAATTCTAAACACACATTGGTTTTATGACAATCATCATTTGCAATGTTGCATTAAAAGAGTCTGGTGAAGAGGTAGATTTCTTTAACATACACTACGCTAGATGAGCATATCAAGTAGTCATATCTATTAATGCTAGAATTATCAATGTCTATCAAGATATGAAAAGAAATTAAGAGCATGCTTGTAAATAAATTGAATTAATGAAAAAAGAGCATGCAACATCTGATGATATTTCTGCTAAAAATGCACAACTCCTAAAAGCCAATAAGGATTTGTATGAAGAAAACAAGGATAAAAAAGAGAACCTTTAAATTCAAGACACAAATTTAGAAAAGGTGAAAAAGGAATTGTTTATGTTATAAGAGAGTCTAGGTAAGAGACTCATGGAAACAAACCAAATGTCAGAGAGGTTGATAAAAGAAAATATTGCTCTTAGGAAGATTCTATTAAATTTCCAATATAAGTGAAAAATATCTGATCTTTTGATAAAAAAAAGTTCAAGAAAATCTCATGACAAATCAAGACTAAGGTATGAGGACAAAAATCATAAATAATCCAAACAAGTATGATACCTAAAACAAAAAAATATTCCTCTTACAAATGTGCTTAATTCAAGCAAGATCCCTATCATGGTACTTAGATAGTGTTTGGTCATGACACATGATGATACAAAAACATATATTCCAAAACCTTCAATTGAAGAAAGGAGGGAAAGTCATATTTGGAGAGACCAACATGGGAGAGTCATTAGTGGTGGTCAAGTAAGTCTAAAACTTTTTTTTCCTATAATGATGTTTTCCTAGTAGACGGTTTGAAACACAACATACTAGGCATAAGTCAATTGTGTGAAGTGGTTGTTGTGTTGTGTTTAACAAGGACCAATGTATATAGTCAACAATAAAGATGAAACCAGAATGTTTATTGCCAACATACAAGGCAATCTTTACAAAATTGATATAAGTGATTTGTTAACTTAGAAACTATCTTGCATTATGAGAAGATCATTGGATTTAACATAGAAAGTGTAGGCATGTTAGTTTGAGGTAATTCTCAAAACTGCAAATAGACAATCTCGTGAGAGGATTGACATTCATGTCATTCAAAAACAATCTTTTTTGTCAATCACGCGTTGAAGGTAAGGAAGTTAAAACATATTTTAAAGCAAAATCATATTTCTACTAAAAGACTTCTTGAGTTGATACATTTGGACCTTTTTGGACCAATAAAAACTGAATTTATAAGTGGCAAAATGTATGGTTTAGTCATTATTGATAATTATACTAGATAGGTATGAGTTACATTCTTTATCAACAAGGACAAATCTTTTAGAGTTTTTTTGTAAATTCATAAAACAAGTTCTAAATGAGAAAGGTTGGTCAATTATAGCTGTCGGAAGTGATCATGGGTGTTAATTTAAAAAAGGAAACTTTTAAGACCTTTGTGAAAATTTTGGGATAAATCATAATTTTTTCAATCCCAAGATACCACAACAAAATGCTTGTTGTTGAGAGAAAAAAAGTTGTCTTTTATAAGAAATGGATTCAACAATGTTGAATTCTAACTCCACTCCTAAACATTTTTTGGTAGAGGCTATTAATAAATCTTGTTATATATAAAATAGAATTTACTTTGCACCCTTACTGAAAAAGACCCCATATAACTATTGAAGAATACGAAACCCAACATATCTTATTTTCATCCTCTTGGGATTCAATGTTTTATTTAGAACACAAATGAAAACTTATGAAAATTTGGTTTTAGGAATGAAGAAGGATTTTGGCTTGGTTACTCTGAAACGTTTAAGTCTTGTAAAGTCTATAACTCTAGAACATTTGTTGTTGAAGAGGCTATCCATGTCAGATTCAATGACTTTAAGCCTAATAAGAAATTACGAGAGCTAGATGAATCTATTGATTTAGAAGAACTCTAGGAAAACCTACCAGCACCAGAAAAAGTCAAACAAAGACATCAAACGGTCTGACCAATCGATTAGAGGGTGCAACAATAGAAGAAAGGGAACTACTAAAAGGAATTAGAATTTGCTGAAAACAGACCTACTGATACTATCATATGATATCCCAAGGAAGGAGTTTCTACAAGGTCTAAGGTATAGATCAAATAATAATGATTTCAGAAGTTTAGCCTAAAAGTGTCAATAAAACATTAGATGATGAAAGTTGGACCAAGGCCTTGCAAGAGAAGCTTCGCCTATCACGTAAGATGCAGGTGTTTTTCCTGTCAGATGATACAACATGTGTGTGTGTGTGTGCATGTGCATGTGCGTTTTCATGTATGTGTGTGTACGCTTATTCTATATTGTAGGAAATGTTTGTTGCCTCTGTCTAACCAAAGAGGATTTGACAAGATCAAGTACAATTCAACATCAAGATCTCTTAGAACACGAGTTAAAGCTAATTTTCTCACCAACCTTCTAACACAAAGAGCATTTCAACTCTTGCTTAACTATTTGCCATTGTACAGTGTGAACTTTTATCATGAGATGTTGCAAAAGGCTATGGTACCTAAGCAGATGAGTACTTCCAATGATTAAGGTTGTTGTGTAAAGAATGAGCACATTTAAAGTTGCATGGTGTGCATTTAATGCAACGTCCACATTCAAGTTCGTCAAATGTAGAAGGATATGCATGAAAAATTAAAGCTACTCAATGGCTAGAAATGGTTTTCTATAATGGATAACTTCTTACAACGCCAATATAAATAATCTTATCAAGAAGAAGAAATATAAGCAAAGAGGTTGAACCATGTCAAAACACTCTCTGGATTTTCTAACTCAAAAAAGCTTGATGGAGAACTATGAGTATTTATCTACCTAACTAGGAGAAAACGCTTAAGTCTTGTATTTTATGAAAGATGCAATCCCTCCTTAGAAAGCTAAGTCAATTATATACACTCGAAGAGAACATTTAAACTTAGTATCCATTGTTCGATGAAAACACTCCTAATAAACAGACTCTAAGATATGATGATCATGCAAACACTTAACCTTCCTACCTTAGCTATGAGTAGCTTGGTAAAGAATACTTAAAGGAGTAGCCAAGAGTGGTTAGGTGCCCAAAGAATACTCATTTAGTCAGGAGTGACTTGATAAATAATACTCATTTAGCCAAGAGTGACTTAGTAAAGAATACTTGTTTAGCCAAAAGTGACTTGGTAAAGAATACTTTGTCGAACCAAGAGTAACTTGGGAAAGAATACTTTATAACAGGGTCAACTAGGAGTGACTATGACCTGAAAGAATACTCAAGGGGTTAGTCAGGAGTAGTTACGAGTCAAAAGAAAACTCGAAGTGTCCTTTGCAAGATTAGTCTACCTAGTGGAGCTTAGTTTGTTGATGGAAAATTGGATGTAGTGTGTTACGACAAAGGAACTAGTATAAAATGTTATGTTATCATATCTCTTCTGTATTGTCTTTTACATTATACATTATTATAATTTATACTAACTAAGGAAGGAGAATTTATTGTGAATACAATTTTTTAAAATCAACTTTATTTAAGCATTTTAGTTAAGGCTTTAAATTGCATATGTTATAACCCATTAAACGCAACAACTATTGTCTGATGATTTATTAAAACAAACTACAAAATACTTAAGTCAAGTGATTCAATTAAGCTACTGAGTTGCATCTGGTAAAATCTATTAGATGAAAGAGTTACAATCTTATCACTTGATGAACTAAATTATCATCTAAGTATTTCAAATTAAACATCGTTTGTGAAAAGATTTAAAAAAACACAATTTAACCCCCTTTTTGTATTTTTCCTATTTTCACATTTGAGCACGCTCTTTAAGAAATTATGATGTATACATAATGGTAGAGAACCATTTGGGAGAGTTCATATTGGGCCTCTGGTAAGGTCCATGGTTAAGAGTATGGAAAAAGAATAAGTGTCCAAGAAGAAGAATATGCTCTTGCGAAGTCTATAAAATATTAAAACTTTTATTCTCTTTTCTTAACCTTGTAGCTAAATTTGTGGAAGTAGTTTTCTTTGTATAGGTGTAGGATTTTCCCTTATATTTTGGACCCTAATTGGGCCCCCATTTTGGGCTTTGAAACCATAGTCGACTTTCGTCAATGTGCCTATCACACACATGGAGAGCATAGGTCGTCTCCCAAGGACCTAGCTCCTGTCAAAGCATTAAACACACAAAGAGACGGAGGGGGGGGGGGGGTTTGTTGTGAAAAAAATAGATTTAATAAAATAAATAAAAAAAAATAACAGAAATAAATTTTTTTAACAGAAATTTA
>Ga0099824_1006215_pt1 | contig 16504 bp, 13 predicted proteins | sample SiratrowhiteBW_FD_76837 | JGI IMG/M metagenome (GOLD analysis project Ga0099824, IMG submission 76837) | Root nodule microbial communities of legume samples collected from California, USA - Siratro white BW | ecosystem: Host-associated > Plants > Roots > Nodule | place: USA: California...
AATATTTATAGAAAAGTTTATTAAGATATAAATAAAATAAAATAATAATAAAAAATATAAATTTAAAATAAAAAAATATAAATAAAAAAAAAAAATAAAAAAAAAAAATAATAAATATAAAAAAAAATAAAAAATATATATATATATATATATATATATATATATATATATATATATATATATATATATATATATATTGATTTTTTTAAGAAATAAATAAAGTAAGAAAATAATAACAAAATGCTTATATACACCTTTATCATGTTTAATATAAAATGGTGGATTCTCTTTAAATAAGTGTGTTTTTCTTCTTATTGTTGATTTATTTTCGACATTTTTTCTACTATTTTTTCAATTAAAATTTTATGTTCATGTTAGTTTGATAAGACAATATTTTTATTTTGTAATACCTTGTTATTTACCGAAATATGAGGGTAACAAATTTACATGTTATTTTTAATAATATTGCAATAATATTCTTTGTATCTTAGATTATTTAGTGTAATATCAAAATTAGTTAATCAATGAATAATTCACATTTAAATGTTTTATTTATACTAAAATAAGTATGTTCCATTTAAAGCTTATAAATTTATTTTATATATATATATATATAATAATAATAATAATTTTGACATTACAATGATGAATCATTATGAAGTAAATGTTTTATTATATCATAAATGGGATTTTTATCTTTAAAGACAAACATAATAAAATACTGTTAATAAAAGTATTATATAATATAACATATTAAACTATATGTAGCATAAAAAATAATTATTATATTTTATTCCGTCAAAACTAATATAAAATAATTTGTTTACACATGTTTCAGTAAATGATCGTATTGTCATTAGTTAGTATTTGTAAATTTTTTTGTTACTTTTAAAGTTTAACATTTAATCAGTATTATTTTTATAATAATAATCATTATTGATTATAAACAATTTGATTCTGTTGTATTAGTGTTTAATAGACATAGTAGATGAAGTTTTCTTTATTTTTTATTTTCAATGTAATTTACTTCGTATACTAAATTCGTGATGATTTTTTTAAATATAATTTTGATGAATGATATAATATTTAATAAAATCTTTAATATTTTATATATGGAAAAGAGACGTCACAGTTTATATCAACTAGTAACTTACAAAATACACCTTGAATTATTAAAAGTTAAATACTTGAACGATTATTTATCTTTTAAATAATGAAAAAAACAACTCTTCAACAATTTTATTGTTTAAATTTTAAGTTATAACTTAAACAACCAAATGAACTTATGATAGACAACATTGTACTTTAATAATGTTTGTTATAGCCTGACCTCAGTTGTTTATGTATATATATATATATATATATATATAGGAGCCGATGTGCTTTGCAAACCTTATCAATTTGTTTGATTTGAAGTCAGATGATCTGGCGGCTATTATTTATGCTGGATAGGGTATGAGAGAAAGTGATAGTGTAGAGGATCTAGATCCCACGTGGAGGGAGGAGTGGCTACACCTACACGTGAATGTGAGGACATGAATCAGAATAGTAGTGATTCCAACGGCTCAATCCACTCTTTAAAAAAATTGTTTAACCTTTTTCTTTCCAACAATAATGTATGTATTTTAACAGTATGTGATTTCAAGTTATGGAAAAACTATGGTACCACACTTTTTATATTACAATAACTTAAGTGTAAAACACGTGCGGTTTATAACAATGTTATTTATGAACGGTATTAGATAATGATACCCACATTAAGAAAACGGAGAACTAGTTTTCTAATAACTATTTTTATAAAAAATTAATATTTCTTCAACTAAATTTCAGTTTTTTTCTGATGCAATACTCAAACGTAAGCATGTCCTTATATTTACAACTCTACTTAATATGTATTATAGTTCAAAATTTTACCCAATAAAAACTTATATATAAATGATTAGTGAAAAAAATATGTAAACCTTCTGGAAGAACTGAGGTTATTCTTGTCACTTAGTCTCTTCATCGTTTTTTATTGAATTTGGTGTCTCCTCAATCATTTTGCGTGCTTAAGTCTCCTCAGATTTAGTATGGGACACTGTCCGAGATCAAACTTCATTCATATCTTTCGCAGGTTGCTGGATGACTTCGTTTGGTTACGGGATTAACTCAGAAGCGGATTAGTTTGCAGGAGTTAGACATGATAGTGAAAAACTCGTGACACAATAAAAGAAACTTTTCATGTGTTGACTTGCAGTTTGCTAATATAATTTTTCATAGTTGTAGTTTTTCTTTATAGATTTATTAGAATTAGTTTTTCATAATAGGTTACGGTATGAATAATAGATAAAATTTAATAGTATAAAACATTTGCTCTGAAATTGATCAAATTATGAATAAATACACCTACAGTATTTAATGTTTGGAAAAATGTGTTTTTGGTTTCTATAATTTTTGTCAAATTTGCCTGTAGTTAATGTATTTTTAAATCAATAAATTAGTCTTCAATTTATTAAAACACATTCTTATAGTCTCTTTCTAAAGCTAAACTTAATATTGGTGACAATTTGTTATCATGAGAAAATTGCACACTAGGTGTTTGCTTAAAGTTTCATAGATTAAAAATGGTCTACACAGTAGTGAAGAGAGCGGGGCTTGTGTCAAAATTCTTTGACTCCAAAATTAAGGAAGATGAGAAAATTATGCTTGTGAAATTATGTAGAGAGGGGAAGAAAAAAGAGCTTACTCAGAATTTATCTGATTCTCGAAGCAGCTACGTATTCCAATTGATCACGCAACCAATCATTCGTTTGCACGACCCCACCCTCATGTCTTGGCCTCATGTTTGAAGACCACATTAACGAACCAGACCAATAAACCGACACGTAACCGTCTAAATTTTTTGGTCCCTCACATCAAATCCTTCTCCTCAACTTTCTTTCCTTTCACTCTCTTCTAATTCTTCAACTCTGCAAAATCCCTCTCTGTGTCTCTCTTTCTATGGCATCTGCTGCTGTGCGTGTGACGCACTGTGAGCTGCGGCCAGCGAGACCGGCGGTTCGGGGAAGAGAACCGAGCGGTCCGGTTCAGGTGTCGATCCCGAAACCGAAAGCGGTGGAGCCAGAAGGCGCGAACACGAACATCGTGTTGCAGCCGCGGTTGTGTACTCTGAGATCGTACGGTTCGGATCGATTTGGCGTCATCAAGAGTGGTGGCGATGAGGTGTCACCGTTCTTCGCCGCCCTTTCTGACTATATCGAGAGCTCTAAGAAGAGTCAAGATTTTGAGATCATCTCTGGTCGTCTAGCAATGGTATATAGCATTTTTTTCATGCATCTAACTATTCTTTTTCAAAAGACACGCTGATTATATATATAATTTGGAAAGTAGATAAAAAAAATTGATTTATTATATATATAATTTGGAGAAGTAATAAAAAAAATTTGATAATGTGTTGAGAGTGGGATTTGAACCCACGCCCTTTCGGACCAGAACCTTAATCTGGCGCCTTAGACCAACTCGGCCATCTCAACTGATATTCACTCATACTTTATCAAATTCATATGATGTTTTAGGAAATTCTGTGGTAACATGCACTTGAAACTGGTTTGTTTTTTTAATGACATATTACTTAGGTTAATATGATGTGTTGGGTTTGTGCAGATGGTGTTTGCAGGAACAGTGGCAATGGAAGTGGTGACAGGGAACTCTGTGTTCAGAAAGATGGATATTGAAGGAATCACTGAAGCGGGTGGGGTGTGTTTGGGTGCTGTAACTTGTGCAGCCCTCTTTGCATGGTTCTCCAGTGCCCGAAACAGAGTTGGTCGAATCTTCTCTGTCGGCTGCAACGCATTCATCGACTCCGTAATTGACCAAATCGTCGATGGTCTCTTCTATGAAGAAGGGGACCCTACTGATTGGCCTGATCAACCTTGATCGAATATTATAATTCTTACAATTTTACACATTTAATGTGTCTCAAAATCATAGACACAGTTAGAGGAAGATGTAATTCTAGTATTTACAATTATTATATATATATATAGAGAGAGAGAGAGAGGGAGAGAGGAATAGAGTAAGTACTGAAAATAAATGATGCTGAAATATGTAAACTAATAGACGATGAAATAAGATGTGGTTTTATTAGCATGGGTATATCATTCAAAACCTCAAACCTATGATTGTGTCTGCCACCGTTTTCAACTATGTTTATATCTCATTCTTGCAATTTGCAGATACCATAAGACTCCCACGCCTCTAATTACATGTATGAAATGGAATGCTAAGAGGATTTGTATGTCAAAGTGTAATGGGAAGCTGAATGCACATTGTAATTTTGAATCATGAGTGATTATGAACAAGAAAGAGCTTAGAATTGTAATTTGCAATTCACAAACTTTGTTTATACTATAGTTTGATGTATCCGCTCAGAAACCGTTTAACGTCCAAACTATGCTGCATTTTCGATTGTCTGAATGCACTCTAATACGCTTGCCTTCTTTGCCATTGCTTCCGTTAAGGCTTCGTGAAGCACCTTGTTGTTTTTTAAGAGAGAAGCAGCAAACAGAACCTGCAAACATGAGCTTTTTAAGCATAAAAGTGCACAAATTTGGGGATACATGTATTCTTAAAATTACCAAACTGTAAATATATATATTAGAAAACATACAGCCCATCTTGTGAGATTTTGTTGCTGATCTTTGCTGAGTGGTGGCTTGGTTCGGTTAATAAATCTCTGCAAGAAAAATATTTCTTTTGAATGAGATAGTAGGGAGTTATATAATATCACATCTTACAAAATAATAGAGATTTCTAACCTGTAGAGTGAAAAGATCAGCAGATTGACCAATCACCTTGTCATATGTTAAACCTTCTGCTGCCAGTCCAGCCATTGACACAACAGCTAATCTGATATGAACAAAGGGGAATTACAACTCTCTCAATTTCTTCAAGTTAAGTCTTGTGGTTACTGACTTTTCTCTTAAACATTGTGTTAGAGCAATTAAAGGTGCCTGGTAAGTACCTATCTAGCTCTTTAGCATCAAGCTGACCGCTATAGATAAGCTTTTCAAGCCTCTCATCAATGAGATTGACATGCTCTTTCCCAATATCCAGTGAGTAGCCCAAGATGGGTAAGCCAAGGAGATAAGCAACTACAATGAAACATAATATGAGTTAGAGCAAAGTCACATTCTTATGCTATGTGCATGCATATCAGCCAAAAAATGAGAAGGGTAGTACTCAAAAAGTGAGCTGCTTCATGTCTGGCAATCCTCTCTTGATAATCAGGAAAAAGTGATGAGAAGCTGCCAATAGCAGCTTGGAGAAGCCTACACTAGCAACTTAGAGCATTAATGTAAAGCAAATTAACACTAAAGATTGGCACCTATTGCTACTTGGTAAGACAATTCTTAATTTATTTCTTACCCTGGGGATATGCTACCCACAGCCAAAACCACTAAGGAAATACTCCCAATCAAGTATGGAACAAAAAAACCCCAGTCCTGCAAGAGTCAGCATACATAATCAGAGATAGAAACGAAAGTCAAAGTTCTTTTAAGGTCTGCTTGGTTGAGTGAATAGAAAGTAGCAAGATTAAAATGATCAGGAAAAGTGTTTTCAACCAAATTTATTTCTGTTTTCTATATATACTTTTAGCTATGCCAAGCAAGTGTGAAAGGATTTTCATTCCAAAATTTTTCCCTTCCCACGTCTCAACCAAACACAGCCATTAGCTTTTCTTTAATAATACACAAAAAGTTAACAAACTAAATGCATGTGTATGTCAACTTATAACAACAAAACAATTCTTATTTGCAAACCACCAAAAACACAGTCTTAAGAATCACTAATGAAGTAGAATATATTCTCTGTCCTTATTATAAAGCACAGTTTAAAAGACATTGTTGATCTTTTTATAAGACATTTTATAACTTCTGTATAATCTTAGATTTGCTTTCCTTAACTACAGTGTGTAGGAAAGGAAATAGTTGCTTAATCTTTCACTATGGTTGCTATATCTTTATACGACATCATTAAACAGACATACAGAGCAAAACACAAGTGTGTTATTGATACCCCGGGAAGCTGCCCAGCCAGAACACCAAGAAATCCTGTTGTTCCAACCACAGTAAAAAGAAAAGCTGCCTGCATCACGAAAGTTTTTTGTTTGGTTAAGAATGTTACAACTAACATGAAACATCAGAAACTACCAGTTTCCACATTTTCAAGTATGAGATATTTGCATATTACATATTAAAACACCGCTCGTTGCATTTGATACTAAAAAATAAAGGACTTGTGAAAAACTCACATCGTTTCTAACACTAGGAATTGCAAGGTTCTCTGCGTTTTTTATTCCTAGACTTGTGAGCTCTCGCAGTGATGTCTGGTACACAAAATTGGAATGGTGAAAAGTTGTATGAGTGATGAATTAGCTTACATATGAATGAGCAGTGGAAGCACTGGACAGAATGGTTGATGGGAGCTTAATGTTTAGTTGTCACTTTGCCACATTTGTAATTGGAGACTGACCGTACGACGTGAAACATATGGCTGAGAACTCCATTTCTTGGCCCAACCAACTTCACCTAGCTGATCAAGTGCCTCTTTAACAGCATCACTGTCTTTCTGCACAAACAACCACACGTCTCTTTGACTACCTTATTACTCAGATATGAATAATATTTTCATGTGGCTTAAGAATTTAATTTGATCTCAATTGTTGTTAATTTGAGGTTATTGCATGCTCTATTACAGTGTTCAGGTGGTATCTAACAATTAACAAACATAGCAACTATTTTGTTACTTGTTACCCTTTGGAGTGAAAATGATTATAGATATTTGGTGATAAAATAAGACCTTGGAAATGGCAGATTGGAGTGTGTTGAGGTCGACCCCAGGGGCAGCAGAGGAAGCTCTTGTTGTCCATTTTGGGAGGTTGATCTTGAAACATGTTTGATGTTGGTAATGGTAATAATAGGGTTTGGGAAGAAGAGGTGAGTAAGCCATGGTTGTCACCCACATTATCCCTTTGCTATGTACTCTGTTTGTTCATTGGAGGCTGTAGTTTGGTGCAGATAAGGACTTGATACTTGTTAGTTGGTAGGACCAAAGCAAGAGATAAAACAAAGGAAAAAATTGAATTTTGTTGAGAGTGGGATTTGAACCCACGCCCTTTCGGACCAGAACCTTAATCTGGCGCCTTAGACCAACTCGGCCATCTCAACTTCGATATCAATAATTCAAATAAAATATATAAAGACTTATGTGTTCTTAATATGTTAATGGCTTGAATGATACAACTAATAAGCATGCGAATGTGTACATTTTCATATTTTCGTATGAAGAGCTACTCTGACATTCGATCAAGGTCCTATCTGACACAATAACCGTGGCTGTACAAGATATATGCCCAAATCAGCGAATCTACACTAAATAACAACAACATTATTAGTATTACCGAGTTTCAGTTAAATTAAATATCAAAGGATTCAAATAAACTAATTTGAATAAAACCTTCTTACCCTAAGAGGCTGGTCACATGATGTAAGATAGAGTCTAGCTTATGAATGATATAAGGTTCCAATTCTTATTCATCTCTGAGGTAAGATAAGCATATATTTGGTTTTGTAAAATAGTAAGGAACTCAATTTTTCTTGTTCACACTAGTGAATTTCTGACATTTGTACTCAGTTTATACCTCTACATCACGCAATTAAACGAGTGTTATTTGTATATCATGTGTCTTTATAGTCTGAAGATTCTTCTTAACTAGCTTACTCCTAAAATAAAAAGAAAATTTGATCAGCCGGCTATAGGATTACCCAAATTAAGATCAGAACCACATAACGGAGGTTGTAAAGTTTAGATTAGGTTTGATCTTGGATATTATGGAATTTTATTTCGATAGGAGATATTATGAAGAGTTGGATCCCTCAAAACTTCTTTTTAACATGATATATTAACCTAATGATATGAAATAAGATTTTCTTAACAGCAGAAATTACAAATCTGATGCTTTCATCACTGCAATTGAATGCGTAAGTTAAATCTAGCTGCTTACAATTTCAACCGTGCAATGACTGCTTGAATAAGAAATAAGTTTTTTAGAACTGAAAAACAGAAATAATGATAACTGACAAGTGTTTTTGAGATCTTTCGCACAAGAAGAAGCATAAAACACGACAACGCCAGTTGCCATGGGAAATGCATGTAAGATAGAAGTATACGAGTGCAGCTTTATAACATACAAAACCTCGTTTGAGGATGACATACATATATTGATCAACTCGTATTACAGCACCTTGTTTTCCAGCAAATATATATACATACATCAACAAAAAAGGAAACATATAAATTAAATACCGTTGCTATTGACAATCATATTATGCTAAATTGCTAACACAAATTACGCATAAACAAGTGCCATGTTGTATTACTTCTCTTTTTTACCAAAGAGATACCGCACAACATGTACATTAAGGTCAACAACTTGACCTTAATTGCAATTGTAAATTGCATAGAGAAAAAAAAAATATGAACAATTGAATGAAGTTTGTGACCAAAGCTGGCATTAACATTCTGCATAACTGCCACCTTCACCCTTCAAAAAGTTGTCAATTTGTTCCAGCGCCTGAAAGATACAAAGGGATAACAGTAGATAAGCATCAAAATACAAAAGTTAGATTCAACTGTAGCTCCCAGGAATTTTTTAGTTTGCCTGGCGCCAACCAAATAGAGTTAGAAATTGCTCAAGACCTCAATTGCAATATCAGTTGGAGACAATTCGGACACATCTCTTTTGCCGAGTTTTATTGCTATATCTGGCACAAACAGAACATCAGATCAGTGAAATGTTATCATCTAGGAAGCATAAACAAAACAATAAATACAAAGCATGTTTGTTCTTTCCCAGATATTCTGTTCAATTCCACACTTGGTATTTCAAAACATTAAAGAAAGATTTGTTGACAAACTTTTTAACGAGACCCTGGCATTGGCGTTGGCGTATGCTTCACCTCTCTCTTCAAAAATAGCAGACAATCGCATAAAGGCCTGCATGTGAATTCCAAAGGGAAAAGTTATTTGGAGGCAAATTAATTTTGATGCAAGTTTGTACGACGACAAGTTGGTCCAGTTTGAAAGCTTGAATACCTAAATTAAGATTATTGGTTTAGAAAAGACAAAAAGAAGTCATACTATGGAACATTAATAATTACCCGTGAATAAGGATCTCCTGCTTCATAGTGTAGAAGGGGGCGAGAATTAGTTCCTACAGCTGCAATTCTCTGCGCCAAGGCTTCCACTGGAACGTCCAACCAAACACTAACCCCCTTATGCATATATTTCCTGGAAAGCCATTCACATGCAAGTCCATGTAAACATGAGAAAAGATTTAATTGGAAAGAGTAAAGTTTAAACTTTTCTCAGTAGTGGGTTAATTCTTATACCAATTTATAGGCCTTATAACAGCTCCTCCACCAGTAGAAATAACAAGTTGATGCATCAGGGATAGCTTCCGCAATACCTCAGTCTGAAATGGTAAAGCAATGAAAGGAAACGGCGAATGAAATAACAGGACCACAAAAATAATCCTGAACAATTCATGACAGCAAAGTGTCGACGGAATTTAGAGAGGGAGGAAGAGAGAACTAATGATAGGATATTGCAGAGAGAAAGATCTGGACAAAAAGCTTTCTTCTTTAGTACTTCTATTATGCAAAAGTCAAAACATCCATATATAGACTCTTTAAGGGAGCATGTGGTACGTACAATAGAAGTTTCTTTATACTGGGAATCACGATTTCTAAGAATCATAGGAATTATGATTCCTAAGAATAACTAAAATCCATTTAGTTTGTCACAAATATTCTTCGAAATATTTATACATGTTTTTTCCGAATTGAAGAGTAATGTGATATTTTTACCAGAAATCTTAATTACATACCACGTTAAATGATTTAATGCGAGCAACAAGGAATTTTATCATAATAAAACAGTTTCTAACTCAAGAAAGTTATCCCACCTCCTCCCATGGAAACGATTTTGTGGGAGACTTAGCCAAAAAGCATTTCCTGGAAACATAGTTTCCTGAAAAAGTTATTTTTTTAAAAAAATAAACCAAAAATACAAAACAAGCATTCCCAACCCAACTTCTGATTCTCATAAAACTAAACTTTTCTTATATATATACCAAACACCCGTAAGAGTAAGCGAGTGCAATTTCCTAAATGATAATGTCTACTGATACTAAATTCATTTTAACACGGAATACGTGAACAACACATAATTCTACACTGCCGCTCAGGCTAATGCTTTCAGCTTTAAGCTTGTTACAGTTTTTTTTCCTCAAGTGAAAGAAAAATATTCCACTAAGCATAGTTGCAAAGGCAACATGGGGCTGCTGGAGATGGAGAAGTGAGAATTGCTGGAAAGACAACACAGCAGGCCCTTGGAACTTCTCCAAATTCATCAAGAACTAAAAACAAATCCAATCAAGTGAAGTGTGAGATGAAATAAACCAAACACATGTCCAAACACCAAACCACAGATGGAGGATGGTGAACTTTTGTTTGAGGTGAAAAATCTCAGATGAATTGACTCAGATGAAAATTGACTCAATTGGAGGCTGACACTGAAAGAAATTGAGATGGCTGGAAAATTGCTAGAAGGTCACCAGCTGTTGCATATCACTGGACAACATTGTCAGAAGGCTTGATAGCATAGAAAAGGCAAATGGGAAAAAGGTGGAAAATTGAGAAGCTACTGGAATGAGAGGAGAAAGCTACAAAAAATCACAACAGTTCCATAATTTTGGAATAAGACAGCAGAATTGTTCCAAGGACAGGTTAAAATAGAACAGGGTATAGCTCACCAATGGCCCACAGAAGTGGCATGCAACAATAACAGGATTATCTCACCATCAAAGACGTTGATAATAATTACTTGATACATGAAGGTGATCATGAGAATGCCTGGTCAACTGCGACTTTTTTCAAGATATGGTCATATACTAAATGTGGGACCCTTTTCTTAATAGGGATTTGAACTGTGATTCGCTGCTTGGCGGATGAAACTAACCCCTTCCACAAGATCTGATCTCTATTGGATTAAAATTAAGTGCTTTTAGTCTTTAATGAAGGACTACAAACACATTGCTAAATGTAAGAATTAAAAAAGAAAAAGAATAGGGAACAAAATCAAAAGCCATATTTTCAATTTTCAAGGACTAAAAACATATGTAAGCCTATTTTTTATTACTCCAATTAAAACAGTTCAGCACCACCACCGCTTATAATATAAAGATAATATGAAGATAGGAGACAATGAAGATGCTGGATGAGATTAAAGAAATAGGAAAATCTAAAGTTAAAACAACTAAACAAACTCTCTAAAGTCTGGACACTGAAGAATGACAAGTGAAAAATGGTGTTTTCAAACTGACCTCCTTATTACGAAAGAAAGGCTCACCATGGTGCTTGAAAATATCAGCTACAGAGCTTCCTCCAACCTCCTCCTCTACCAATGTATCACTACAAATTACAAACCCATAAGCACAAGAAATAGAGAAAATATTCGGCAAGACCTGTAATGTGGTCATGAAACAGATTTTGATAGAACATGTACATTGCATATAAGGATCTGAACAGAAACATTGTACACAAGAGTAGCCCATACTCCGCAGATTAACCATGACCCACCCTGATTTCATCTATTGAATTAAATCAAACATTTGTACATCTTTTACATGTCCTAGGTTCCCTCAGATATTAATTGAATATTGAACCTCGAATTAGATACTGAAATAATTGCAAAAATAAAAATAACAGAGCTGCTATATAGACAAGGATCATTCTTCCTGTATTCTATTGGACCATTGGTATTACAATTACACAGGATTTACTTGTTATTAAATGCATTTTCTCTCCATGGAGAAAAGATGAGGAATTAACACACTAACCTGTCACAAAATGAATAACCAAGTACTTGCGACATTATCTTCCCCACAGTTGTTTTCCCAGAGCCCATCATTCCTGCATGTCATATTCAAAGCAAGCTTAATGACAAAATAATTTCCAAAGCACACCATGTAAGCACAAGAAGTCAAGCAAGAAACTGACCAACAAGATATATACAGCGTCCATTTAAATATGGCTGGATCTCTTGCGATCTATTCTGCAATTTTATTGATTCAAGTCATATAACAGCAAATTGATACTGAAAGAAGCAACAAAATTGACCTAATACTAATTGTGATGTTTTCCTTGCTATTAACCAGACTGAATTTGCTCAATGAATTAAAAATGACAAACACCATCAATGCGTCATGCTTTTACCTTTAGAATCAGCTCTTCGTCAAGAGGAGAACGAACGTGTCCAGATTCCAATATTGAAGCTAAGAGAACAAAACGACAACATAAGATGTAAACAATCAAAACAGATAGCACTTGCTTTATGCAGAAACAAACAAGATCCAATGCAGGCATATTACATACCATCGGTCTATCTGGATACAAGTTAGCAGTGCTTTTAAGATATTCTCTATTGGAAGTTATTTCCAGTAGAGAAACTCGCAAAAGCTCTTCTAGCTTTGTATCCAAACAGGCTCTGCATGTGATTAGATAATTTTCTCAACCAACCAATAGAAAAAGAAATGTAATTCAATCAGTAGATAATAAAAGCTAGCTCAAAACTGCGCAAGCGTAGTTAACGCTGGATTGAAAAACCTGGGAACTTATTAATCATATAACTTTTTCAATACAGATATTGCTGGAAAAACAAAACAAAAAAACCTTACGAAAATCTATGTTTATGTACATAATCGGAACAAGAAAAAGAATGGACTGGACAAAACATCAAGAATTTAATGAGAACATGGTTTCAATCTAAAAGTTGTTTACACTATTGCTTAGTCATAGATCAACATAACATTAAAAATTATTTTATAGTATTTATTTTAAAAATCATACTTAAAATTATTCTAATAAGTTGATAGTGTGAACTCTTTTCTCTAACAACAAAAATAAGCAAAAGCCTATCCCACCAGGTTAAATCAAATTACATGGATCACACCACGCAACACTATTCAGCACGGTGAAAGACCAAATTTTCACATATATTATTTTTCACGAGATCTTTCTCACCAACCGCCTTCAAAATCAAATTAAACTCAAACAAATAATGGGAAGGTACTTCGGAGGCAGATTCACAATATTCCACACAACAAGGACAGATCGTTGTTTCCAATCCATTGACAATTCGCAATTACGGTTCATTATTTCGTTGTACCTTCTTAACGCGATCACTAATCTTCATTTCAACATTCCTTTCAGCAAAAAAATATTTTTTTAAGAGAGAGAAAAACGACCCTTGAGTTCCAGAACAAAGGCGAGTATAATGCAGCAAGAGCGCAATCCAACAGAATTAAATAGAGAAATCTTGAAGACTCATCGGTTTGATAGTCAACCTGAAATGTTGTCGTAAGAAGAAGAAACCGCCACAGCGGTTGTTCTGCGGCGCGTCATGGTTGAAGACAACCTGGTCGAAACAAAAAGCCGAAGCCTCTGCGGTTCCCGAGACATGTCCAAACAAGCAGCTATGGGTCTTCTCCCAATCTTTTCATGCTGAACCACCGCTGAAAGTTGAAACCCCTGTGCAGCTTTCACGTCCATTGTTGAAACGACGCAGTTTTCCCCTCAATTATGACGGAAGACAACCGAAACGACAGAACCTGAATCCAGAGGAACTGAGGGAGAAGAAGAAGGTGCTGAGAGAGAGAATGGAACAATGGAGTCTAATTGGAATGGAGGGTGAATGTAACACTATTAATATTAATTATTAATTATAATTTATTAATATATATGAATAATCTTTAATTTTAATAAAGTGGAGTGATGTGAGTCAGAGTGGGAAAATGGATGATTGTGGAGTGAAAAAGTTTACTTTCACATTCTTTTTCTTTCTGCATAATTCCCTCTCATTCTCTTTCTTATCTGTACTAACTAACAAATTAAAAGTAAAATTAATAATTTTATCATAATTTTTAATTAATGATTATATATTTAGTTTATTGTTTAAAGAGCAATTTTCTCGCTCTTGTTGGATGAAATTAATGATTTTAAACTTTAATTACACAGAAGTCAGATATAATACGAATCTAAAGATATTAACGATTATATAATTTTTTCCTTATTATAAAGCTTAATAAATTATGCCTACTTTGGTTGAATGAGTCAGAAAAGTTAATCATTGGGAATTGGTTTGAGTATGCTGTATTGATTTTTTTTATATTGTCTGCTCATTTATTTGACCGTTATTTATTTAATGATAAATTGAATTTATATCGATGTTATTTAGTTTTAATGATAAGTCATATATGTAATAAAAAAAAGCTTCAACCATATTAAACAATTTTTACACGAGCTGTTTATTTTATTTTTACTTTTTCATAACGATGGATGGGTAGGTGAATTCGTGGTAGGTTTGGTGCAGTCCTATACACACCTGTCTTTTTGAGAGTCACATATGACAAAAGACATTTTCTTTTTCATTTTCTTAGTTTAATTATTTATTTAGTAATAACACTTTAATATACTTGATTTCGTAGTTATTATATTTAAAAATAATCTGTTTCGTATTTTTTAATAATATATTTAAATTTTAGTCTTCATAAATTTAAATAGCAAGAATTAAAAAATAGATTTAAGAACATTAAAACAGCATTAGACAAATTAAAAGTGACAGGTCTTAAGTATAGGATTAGAAAATAAAATTGATATGATTATAATAATTAATCTTTTTACTTATTTATGAGAAAAAATGTAATTGGACTGTGGAAATAATGAAAAGGAATTAAGTTAATTGTTAAGAAAATTAATAATTACATGAATTAAAAAAAGGACAGTAAAATTCTCAATTAAATAAGCATAATATTTTTTAAGAAATTTTTTTAAGTTAAATATTATTTGGCTTAATTTTAAAAACTATTTTAATAAAATTTATCATTAGAGCACACTCTGTAAAGCTGTTTATACAAATGTGATTGTTTGAATTATTGTTTAAGAAAAATTGTGTTAAATAATTATTATTATTACTATAAACAAATTTAAATAAATAAATAAATGGAGATGTGAGTCGAGAGTAAGATGTGGTACGATGTCCACCAACCAGGTTGTTGGTAGATGGGAGTACGAAATAGAGTAGTGTGCCTAATGGTACGAAATAAATAAATAATCATAAATTTATATGTGAATGCATATAACGATTTTGCCTTTTTCTACTGGATATTGAAGATAGCAGAAGTTGAGTAATTAATATAAATGTATCAAAATAGATCGTGGAATATAAGGATAATAATGTAAACTGGTTAGAGTTATCCTTTGAATGAAAAGATTAATGGAAATTTTTGTGGACTAACTTAAGACTAATTTAAGTCATTTGGTTTCTATTCTAATGTTTTTGACTGTTTCAAATAAAATATAATTTTTTTCATATCTTAATATCTCGTATTTATATTTGTTTTATAAAATATTTTGATATTATGTTGAATTTTATTAAATTTAAATGTAATTTACTAGTATTAATGATTTAGTATCAAATTTTTAATGAATTAACAAAAATATTCCTAATGGAACATGATTATAAAAAATGAAAATTTATATAAGACCTAATTTTTAATAGTTAAATTAAATCTTTTAATTAGATTTTTTTATAATTTTCTGGTCATAAATAAATTATTTTTCATATTTCCATAATTTTATTTTAAGTTTAAAATAAACTTCTAACGTATAGGCATTAGTTTGCATGTTTTGTGTTACATTGATAACGAGAGGGAGGCGATAAAGTTGGTTGAGAATGACTCAGTTTCCAACCCCTCCCTAGTTGTCTACCACTTAGATCATTATTCTCTTATTTTTTTTATTATTTGGAATTTTTGTTTTTTTGTCTATTTCGTCTTAATGCTCTTTACTTCATTCCATTTTTAGGATTATGTGAGTTTACTTCATTAATTTTTTTTTATAAAATTAAGGTCTTAATCTTATATCCTTTATATCACTTATATAAATACTCTAAAATTTTAAATAACCAATTGTTCTTTTTCTGTTATTTTTACTTCTATATACAAAAATTATTTTAAGATCCTACCATTTTCTTTTAGGACATCAAATAGTGGATTACCGTTGACGGAAATATGAGATTTTTAATCTATAAGTTTTATCGTCGAATCTATAAATTACAACTAGAGTGAGTAAAATAATTTGTTGACTATTTTTCAAAATTACAATTAAAATAAAAAATTAAGTCAAAAGATTACAATTTTAACAATTAAAAATATTAATATATAATAGTATTATAATTAAATTATTATTCACTATAAGTTAAATTCTAATTATTAATTTTAATTAAGAAATTTAATATATAAAAATCAATTAAAAACGTTAATTAATTTACTACATTTTTTACAATATTTATATGTGCTTTTTTAGTATTATATATATATTATAAAAGTTCAAAAATAAAAAAA
>Ga0099824_1006217_pt1 | contig 16502 bp, 12 predicted proteins | sample SiratrowhiteBW_FD_76837 | JGI IMG/M metagenome (GOLD analysis project Ga0099824, IMG submission 76837) | Root nodule microbial communities of legume samples collected from California, USA - Siratro white BW | ecosystem: Host-associated > Plants > Roots > Nodule | place: USA: California...
CATATAACATGTAAAGGTATTATATATGTTATATGTTTTACATATTATAACTAATATATAATACCATATACAATATATATATATATTAGTTAAATTTAAATATAATGGGGGAGGTACAAACTTTATTTTTTGCTTTTTTTCAAAGAAGATATCACTTTAAAAGTATTTAAACTATGTAAAAAAATTGTGTTTAAAAGACTTTTTACGATATTTATTTGTATTCATAAAAATAAGTTACAATTATTTTCAATTATTTTAATAAATTTAATGACTAAATTTGGAAAAAGGATGACTTATTTTATTAAAATATTTTTTACTCGTTTAATAACTTTTGTTAAGCTATGTTGGTATACGTATGATAAATCTAATTGTTAAATTATGTAATATCATTTTAAAGACAATGTGTATTAAATTTTCGTTAAACTAAACAATATTCAAATACCTTATTAACAATATTCAAATACCTTATTTATATTTAATACTTGTCTCTTTATATCAAATATACTATATATTAAATACAATAATCTTTAAAATAATAAATATTTTTCTAATAATTATGAACTAGCTTTGGTATAAATGTTCAGTTCAGCAATTTAATTGTTTTTTATAATGAAAATAAATATTTAGCTTTTTATAAAGATAAAATTTGATTTTCAATAAAGATGTAATTGATTTTTTGGTAAAGATAAAATTTGAGTTTTTGATAAAAATAAAATTTATATTTCATTTCACACAAAATATTTTGTGTACCATTAACTAAACTATTTAGTAAATATATGATTGTCATTTATTTTTCTCTTTATGTTCAACATGTATTGCATCATTCAATAATTAATAATTTTTAAGTAATAAACATAACATTTAAAAGCAATTCACAAATAAATTAAATTTTATTTAAATTTTTTTAACCATTTATTAATATTTATTTACAAAAATACTTCCTATACAAAAAATAAAAAAATAAAAAAGTTTTATTTTTATTGTAGAAAAAAAAATAATGTTATTTCAATAATTAAAGAGTAAAGAGATATATTAAAAAAATAAAAAACAAATAAGTGTGAGTGAAGTAAAAAAGTTAAAAGAAATATTATTTTAACTTAAAACAAAATTAAAAAAATAAAATAGTATTATTTCAAAAATTAAAGAATAAAAAAATACTATTAAAGAAAATAAAAATATAAAGATACTAATAAGATAAAAAAGTCATTTACCTTTTCTAATTTCTTAAAAGAGATAAAGTAACTTACTCTCTTGTTATAGTCAATTTCTATTCATACACATTTTATATATATATATTAATGACACAAAATGTTATGTATTATAAGAAAGAAATAAAATAAGTATAATTATTATTAATTAATCTTCATTGTTAATCCAGAACTAAATAAACAATTTAATCTGAATGGTCAATTTAGAATTAAATGAACGATTTAGATTAAGAGTAGTTCCTTATATTCTCCTCTCATATTTTAAGAATAGTTTTTTTTTTTTTCTTGTCATATTTATCATTGTTAATATTAGTATAAATGTTCAATCTTAACTAAATTAGTAATGATTTCGTCCTTAAATAATTTAATTCCTAAACATGTAATAGGAAACGAATTAATTTCTTAACTTTAATTTATATTAAATTGGTTTTATAAAAATACAATTTAACCATACATTAATCCTTAAATATTATAATTTAACGATAAAATAATATTACAAAACTTAACATAAAAAATATTTGCCACACCTTTTTATCTATTAAGGGCTAAAAATATTTTTTTAATATATTAAATTGACGCAACTTTTAATTTTCAAGATCAAAAAACCTTTTAGCCTATAAAGTAGAACATATATTTAATTGACAATAAATACTATCAATTAAAAATAAAAAGGTACTCTTATTTTTGTAATTATAATATTTATAAAAGAGCGAAGTAAAAATCGCCGCCACAATGCAGTGGAAGTAGTAGAAGAAGCACACGAGTTGCGCTCAGTGACACACATTCACTACTGCTGCCGCTACCACCATTGCTCTCAATTTGTTTGCCTTCTCGTAATGGCAGCCACTCTAACCCCAATCCAAACCCTCAAATTTCGTTCTCTTCAACCTAAACCTCTATTCTCTCCCGAACTACCTTGCTTCTTCACACCTCACACCTTCCGCGCCAACAAACTCACTGTCTCCGCCGCCAACTCCTCCGCCACTACCGTCTCCTCCAGCACGCCTCCCTCTCCGCCCTCCCCCGATCGCTCAAAGCACGTCCTCCTATTCCGTTACTTTTATTCACTTCCTTACTCCGGTTAGTTAGAGTTCCGATTCGTTGCTGATTGATGATTTCTGTTTACAATGCAGGGTTCGGCGTCACACGATTTCGGTGTTCGTCGGCGATGAGAGCGGAATGATAAATAGGATTGCTGGCGTTTTCGCGCGAAGAGGATACAACATCGAATCGCTCGCCGTTGGCCTCAATGAGGACAAGGCGCTCTTCACCATTGTCGTGTCAGGGACCGATAAGGTGCTGCGCCAAGTCATGGAGCAGCTTCAGAAGCTCGTCAACGTTTTGAAGGTTCACTTCTGTTCGTAAAGTAACGCGGGAGTTTGTATTAGCATTTTATTGTGATGCTATTTTGGAGAAATTGTTTGATAGTGTAGGTTTTGAGACAATGAATGTGAAGGAAACGTGCACACTGATTCTGTTTGCGTTGTTTGCTGGCCAGGTGGACGATCTTTCGAGGGAACCGCAGGTAGAACGTGAATTGATGCTCATAAAAGTGCATGCGGATCCGAAGCACCATGCGGAGGTAGCTGCTTAGTGGTTTGTTGTTGTTGTTGTTGTTTGTGCTTGCATCTGTTAGGTGTATGTGTTTTATTTTTTGTTTGCTTCAATTTATTTATTTATTCTGTTGATTGGATATTCTCAGTTGAAGTGGTTGGTGGACATTTTCAGAGCTAAGATTGTGGATATCTCGGAACATTCGGTGACAATTGAGGTTATTGCTGGACACCTTGTAATATGTTTTAATTTACATGCTAGTGCATGCTGTATTCATACGCATCTTGTAAAATAGTAGGAATTGAAGGCAAGGGTATGCCGACCGTGCATTTCTTGTTGTTAGTTAATAGAGAATATTTGTTAATGCCTTCATGAAGGATTTTTTGGGGCATATTTGTCTCCTTATAGCAAAACATTCCATTTATATTTGTTTAGAGAAAATTTTGAGAGTGCCTTGTGTAAGTGTTACAAGTTCTCAATTGTAGGCATAATCTTTTCCAATTCCAAGGTGCTCGAATATTAACAGTTGCTATGATTCAAATATTTTAAAATGTCAATTGATTCAACAGTGCTGTTTGTGCCACAATGAAGGATCATTTGACAAAAAATGAAGCTACAGAAGTCATTGTGTGACCATCATCAAATTTCTGGTATCTTGTTGCTGGGTCTTTGTTTTTTCAGTTGGTATTGTTAATTGGCCGTGGCTTCACAATCAATTGGATTGTACTTGTAAAGTGGGTAAAAAGTATCATTGTTGTTTCATTTAGATAATTATTATTATTGGAGGTAAATTGTATTATAATCGTATGGTACATATATAACAGTGCCTTGTAAACAGCTCGTGTAGGGAATATGCTACATGTATTCATATACTCTCCCTTTCATTGCATTAATAATGGTAAAATCAGGATACTAAGGTTTAGTATTACTGTATGTGGTTAACTTGTTGGACTGGCCACTTTTAGTTTTTTTTTACTGTCTTTCCTTTTTACAGAAACAGGATTTTGATTGTCTTTAAATAATATCAGGAATAAATAGTGCGCTGATGAGCTGGGTAGATGTTTTTAACTTTATATTATCAAGTATTTGTCTCATATTTTTCTTTTCCGTTTAACTATTACTTAGTCACAACCATTACCATCATTACTAGCAATTTTTATTATTAGCTATTCTTGGACATAAAATCAGGTCATACTATTAGATGAGTTGTTATCCTAATTACAGGTCACTGGAGATCCAGGGAAGATGGTTGCGGTTCAAAGAAATTTTAGCAAGTTTGGAATTAAAGAAATAGCTAGAACTGGAAAGGTTGGAATGTTCAATTGAGTACCTTAGAAATTTCCTTAACTTTTGTATGTAATCCACTTTGTTGAGCATTATATGGTAAGGCTGAGGAAATTTTACTAATTATTGGATGATGCAACTATTCTTAGATTGCATTACGAAGGGAAAAGATGGGTGAATCTGCTCCATTTTGGCGGTATTCAGCTGCATCTTATCCAGATCTTGAAGGAAAAACACCTGTTAATGCCCTTGTGGGAGCAAAAAATGTGAATCCTGTTGCCAAAAATGATACGCCTGTGGGGGTATAATCTTATTTACTCTTTAACTCTGCCGTTTCCTTTCAAACCTATGTTTGAACACTTCAACTTGAAAATTGAAATATTCAAACTTGAAATTAAATAATTGACATATCCTATCGACGTGTAAATTTAGAAATCACGAACAAACTTAGTTTGCTGAAGTAGAATTACACTAGAGAAATCTTGGAAAATGGTTTCAAGGCTTGTGCATATCTCAAACACTATTGACATTACAGCTAATGGTCTTTACAACCAGACACCTTTCGTCCCTTATGCTTTTGAATATATTTTACTCTTTTTGCTGAAAAGGTTTTGGTAAACACACGGGCTGAAGTTTCATGGTAGTTTGCACGTTATGCAATTCGTTTGTGCTTCTGTGGCTGGAGTATACCGGCCCCACCTTTAAGAATGTAGCTTTTCCCTTGAGCTTTTTATGGAACAAAATTGTGTTTATATGTCCTCTGAACGGTTGTCATTTCTTACATGATGCAACTGGGCAGGTTCTCTACATTTTCCATTTTTTTTCATATTTCTTGAATCTTTTTTCCCATTTATTTTGAAACTTCTTATCCTCTACGCAGTTGTACATTTTTTTTTCCTTTTTCATTGTTTTTTAAGAGGCTTCTAGGTCTATTGAATTGACTTTTTATTGTTGATTGTGTCTTTGTTCATTATCCATGTACTTTTCTGTTATGTCTTCCACCTTCCTTCAACACCAGAATTCAGAACAATTATTTGGTTCTTGTCACTTGCTAGGTCGTGGTAGAAATTGAATGATATATTCTAGGTCATGCCTGAGTATGGTAATATATTCTGCTTGGATTTACATTGTTTTGGCTTTGCTTAACATAATTTTTCAGTTCATAGAGTTTCAATGATGGGCTAAAGAAGAACAAATTGCAAAGAATAAATTAGCATAAATGCACTCCATTACTGCATGTTCATATTGCCCCACCCCCCTTACTTGGCTTTATTTGCTAAATAGTAAAACGAGATCTAGTTTCTGACCTTTCATTTTGACATGTTTGCTTGTGTGAAGGGAGACGTTTATCCTATAGAACCTTCAGAGGGTTTTACAGTCAATCAAGTACTTGACGCTCACTGGGGTGTCCTCATTGATGATGATGTAAGATGGTTTGTAGTTGCTTATTGTCCTTAAATGCATCCCTTTTCTTCTTTTCTTTTAATACGTTGTTGTAAATATACCTACATTTTCTTCCTTTACAGTTTATTGTCAGTGATTTTTTTATTTGATGTTTCCCCTGTGGAGTTTGATTTAGATAGTGATGTAGTTTCTATGACTTTTTGGGTACACATTTGAATATATTTGTTAAAGAATATATGAAGTATCCAAAAATATCTTAAGATTATCCTCTAGGAACAGTTTCACAATTGCCTTGTCATCTTTTATGATTAGTTACCATTCTTTATTTTATCAATACATTAAAATATAATATATCTCAGATAGCACGTAACAGTTTTTCATCTCTTTTTTCTTTCTTCCTACCTTAATACCCAAAGTCCCATAATTCCAACATGATATCAAAGAGGTATATTTTAATTAGCAGTTCTATTTTAGTTTCGTGATATTTTCATCAAATTAAGCATCAATCCTCAATCTCAACCTTCCAGCATCTTCTAACATTTTTGCTCCCTCCTAATGTATTGTTCTTACTGGCAAACAAATTTTTGCTGTCTAAAATAAGGTTTAGTTTCCACTTTTTATCATCTTATCATGATTTGTTTCCGTAATTAGGGTTATTATGCCAGTTTTATGAACATATTAGTACATTGTAATACACTCAGCTAGTATCAATTTGGGAGAGGGGTTCATTTGGTTTTAAAAAACTTTTCTGTTTTCACTTTATTTCTTCACAATTTTTATAAGAAATAGTCAAAACAAATCAATAAAGAATTGTTTTCGTTATTTCTTTTACAAACCAAAACGTGAAAACAAGGTGACATTTTGTAATTAAAAGTGAAACATAAAATGTTTTATCAAACCAAAAAGTACCTTAGTTTTTCGTTCTCTTTTATCACTCTTCCTCCCTTAATACCTCAAACCCCAGAATTCCAACGTTATTCATTCAGTTGTTTAGTTTATTTTTACCTTGACAAAGCCTTGTACAATGGGTTGTCCTAGTTTTATTACCATTGCCTAAGGCTTAACTTACATCTGATGTACTTCTGACCAATCTAGACAGAAATGCTGGTTGGCATATTCTGTTACTTTGTCTTTTATAGGTTATTCTTTAAGTAAACCATCTTTTCAACATTTTTAAGGTTTTCTTTTGGGTGGGGAGTGGGAAAAAGTTGAGATTCTCTCAACTGCAGTGTGGTATTTCACGTGCAAGTTTATACTCTCTGCAATTTCTACTTGGTTTGGAGAGGCTCCTACAATTTATGGTATCTTTGCCTTTCTTTTCTTTGAATTTCAGGTTCTACCTGTCAGAATTTCCGGTTCTATCTCTAGTTAATGCAGGATTTGGGTTTTTCCCAATATCTTAAATTTAATTAAGTTGTGCTTGTGTGATTTTGTATTTCAGAAATCAAGTATTGAATGTTTACTGAGTCTTAATTCTAACCATGAAGTCTTGGGACTAAAATTTTTAGTTCAAAAGTGCTTCCTAATTTTGTCACCTATGAAATCTTAATTCTAACTATTAAATTTTCATGCTTGTAAAGAGCCAAATGTAGTTTATGTTTGTTGTACATTAGCATGCGATTTTCATCAATTTCTGAATGACAATGCTTGGGACTGTCTTACTGTTGGGGTATTACCTTCAGGTTACTGGAATTCGATCACACACTTTATCCATGCTTGTGAATGATTCTCCTGGAGTTCTAAACATTGTTACAGGAGTTTTTGCTAGAAGGGGCTATAACATTCAGGTTTATTTCTTTAGTTTTTTTAAAAGTATCTCTGTATCACAAGCCCACATGTCAAATCCTTCTGGTTTCTCGGTTTTCTCATCTGCTTTGTTATTTCAGAGTTTAGCAGTAGGACGATCAGAAGTTGAAGGACTTTCACGACTTACAACTGTGGTTCCTGGGACAGATGAGACAATCAGCAAGCTGGTGCAGCAACTCTACAAGCTAGTAGAGCTGCATGAGGTTCAGAATCTCTACGAAAAACGAATACATCATATCCTATAAACAAATTATTTGGTTTCAATGATATGTTCTTTTTTCTTACTGTTTGCTGTGTCTTCTAGCAGTTTGAGTGCTTGTTTAAATTTATTTTGGATTTATTCACATACTTTTGCCATTTTCTTCAGAGAGGTTTAGAAAAAAAACATTTCCCAAACATCTAAGTTGTTTAAGTTTTTTATTTTTTGCAATTTGTGGTGAAACTTTGGAATAGGAGGAGGAACTGACTAATCCTTGATAAGCCTGAAACTGTACGGCCATTGTATAATCCTATTATATTGTAAAGTCAGTAGTTACTTCGGAGTATACAAAATTGCAACTACAGTAAGAATATTGGTACATTGGGCTAAGGAATTTATTGAAGTTGTTAGGATATTTCTTTAAACTACAGATTTCAACATTTGAGTAGGTAATCTTTCAAACTGTTGATCATAGTGACTTCCCCCGTTGTGTTTTGCCCATGGACATAATGCTGTAGTTAACTGTAGTTTAAACCACATTTAATTCATTTATCTTTTTTTTGTGCACCTGGCTACCACAGGACATTTGTGTTGAAAACCTTTTTTTGGAGTTAAATGTAGGTTAAATTTAGTTGATCTTGGGTTTCCTAATATGAAGTGAATAATAAAAAGAGTATCCTGAAACTTGAGTAGCCTGCACTAGTCTTTTTTGTATAAACCTTTCCAAATTATCGGTGCTTGCATTCCTATTTACTCTGGAATTCAAATTAAAAAAACTTTCTACTCTTGATGCATGAATCCTTATTGGTTGATCTTTTGTTTCTTCTTTGTCTATTGAGAACTAGATTTTATTCTTTTCTTTATTTAGACTGATATTTCCTTCAGGTTCGTGATATCACCCATTTTCCATTTGCTGAGCGAGAATTGATGCTAATAAAGATAGCTGTAAATGCGGCTGCACGGCGTGATGTCCTTGATATTGCCAGCATATTCCGGGCCAGAGCTGTTGATGTATCTGATCACACAATAACTCTGGAGGTGAATTTTATCTACACTTTTCAACCAACTGATATAACATCTTATTTGACATCAACTTATATTGATACTGACAAACTTGGTGGATGCTGGATGCCACTTCTGTAGAAAGAATGTTGAATTTAGTGACTATAGTCTAACTACAAATCGCACTAAAGCCAATTTAATTCAGCTGAATGTTACTGTGCTACAAGGTCATAGGATCATGCATTCTTTCCAGTTTAACATCTGTTGGATCTAGCATCCAGATTTGTTCCAACGGCAAATAGAGTCACCACCAATTAGGCAGGGTACCGGAGATCCAACTGGTCCTCAGTTTGTTGTATAGCTTTTTCTAGGTCATGAAAATAGATGATATTAAGCTATTGATCTAGCATACAAAATGTCTGCCATCACGACTTCAGTTCTTTTGTTATTTTCAATTTTTTAAAAATCTAATGGAGTTGCTCTTGAACTAGCTCACTGGAGATTTGGACAAGATGGTTGCACTGCAGAGATTGTTAGAACCATATGGCATTTGTGAGGTATGTTTTATACTTATTTTCTTACATAAAATTTTGCTGTGACAGTTGACTTGTTTAAACACCTTGATCCATGAATTTTCAGTCATATTTAGTGGATTTGCTTTGATAAATGTATCTCCTAATTCTAACTTAGTTGCATAGTAGTCAGAATTGCATTCCAATTTGTAGAATCATACAATTCTACTCTTTTGCCATGACCTGGCGAGTTCATCCATGCTCAGAATCGCTACTGAGTAGTATGGGTAGACCCTATACAGATCTGATGGTAACTCTTTTTCCGTTGACAACTTCACTTGGTTTGCACCCTAATTCATCCTATAAGTACTTCTTTCGGTTGCCTAACTCTCAATGAAAATATCAATTATTAAGACTCTTTAGCACAAGAGAAGGAACCCAATCCAAATGCCTAGTTCTTTAGGTGGGTGAAGCTCAAAGCTTGAGCACCACATCAAGTAGATTATCCTACTCAATGTGGGATTCCTAACAGAGGTTGTTTTAGTTATGCTGCAGGTGCAGCTTCTGTTTGTGTAGTTCACTGGCTCTCTTTCTCGTTTTATGGGTTCATCTAGTTTTCCGGGTCCATCTAGCTAGATGATAGAAATGAGGACCTCTTGAGTGATAATGATTTTAATTTGGATGAACTATTTTAGAAGTCTAGTCTAGATGTTCATGTCTGTTTTGTCTTAGGAGTAGCAACTAAGCACTAATAAAGTATTTTAAGCTGCTTTCTTTGTCGTTGATGACTTCTGAGTTGTGAGTTTTGTATGGAGTTTATTATTAACTTTCTTATTTTTATTAATCTATGATTATGCATTTGAACCTAATTAAGTATTTGATGTGTTATATGGTTTTTTTTCACGTATTTATGTTATGTTATATGCATGTATATAAATTTTATGTACCTTGTAGAATATTATACTTCGTGTTACAATTCCAAAATCTATGTTTTTGTATCTACTCCAAAGGCTGAATAGAGTCTGAGTTTGACTATTTTGCTTAGTTGCTTTTATCTTGTTGTGAGGTTTCCTTTTTTGTACGAGTCAGACTATTTATAGTCAAAGTAAGAACTCAACTTTGCTGTCTTTGTTTTCTTTTTTGGACGATTTGTCCGTAGAGGATGAGAATAGGATGAGTCCCTTACACATCAATGTTCATTTTTAATCTTGTAAATGGCACTGTTAAAGTTATGACTGTTATTGTATTGTATAACTTTCATATAGCTGCTTTTTGGGCTCATGGGAGCTTCGTAAACTCGGATTGTAAATTTGAATCGTTCACATAAAATGATATTAAAATACATGGTAATTTAATATTATATGATGCTATAATTTTTATTTTTTTTTACTGTAATTAGTTTATCAGAATATATGTTGTTTTTAATTTTTTTTATATTTTTCTAATATTATTACACTTTAATCATTCCTCTAGTCAATTATATATTATTATTATTGTTGTTGTTATTATTATTATTATGTTTTACGTGAAAAAAATTGTTCTTCAAATTGAGAACCTATAAGGAAAAATAGCAAGAGAGTAGAAAAAACCCTTATATGCCCTAACCCACTAATTTATAGCATGTACTACCCTCTGTATGACACGGACCAACGAATGGAAATGGGAGAGTAGTTAGAGGTTGCACTGTCAAAACACAAAACAAAGTGGTGTTGTGCAATAGGAGAACTCAACATCAACACTAACACTAACACTAACGAAAACTTGCAAGAGAAACCCAGTGAACTAGGAAATTGTTACGTAGGTCTGTTTCGAATAAATCGTGACTTAGAAACAAACAAACCCACTATCGTTTTTCACTTTTTCCTAATATGCAACTGAGCTCACTTAATCGCCTCTAAACTCTCGATTTTACACGAGTTTAACCAAGTTTGCATGAGTTTACACAAGCCTACTGAAAAACAATTCTACGTGAGTTAACTAGTTTTGAGGGTGTGGGAACTTAAACTCGAGTTGACTTGTGATTTTGATAACCATGGGTGTATGTACCTAGTCTAAGGGTTGAGTGTTATGGGATGTATATTTTTCCATTGTAATTGTGCTCTTTATTTTCCACATATATAAAATATACATTAGCTCAGTTTGTGCTCATTGATTTTTTTCATATCCAAATTCAAGTTGGTATCAAGAGCCCCGTTGTTGGACCACCTCTACCCAACGTCTTTGGCCCTTGTCTATCACTATGTCATCTGATGAAGTCAAGGTTAAGTGTGCCTCGAGGAGTGTGTCCCAACCCAACCCCAATGGTCATTTGACCAAAAGCTCCCTAACATGCGCCACGTGTTGATCGTTGTCAACTCCTCACCAGACGCATGTTTCCCATGCATTGCCTTCTTAGTGCCGAAATCACACTGAACTGTCGTTGTCTCGTCAGTGTCTTTTGGGCACATTTCTGCCCTTGTCCTGCTGGTTTGTTGCACATAGATAGTTAGTCAAGGCTCCCTGCCCTCATGGCTTAGGGTTTTTCCCTCTCCTCAAATCTATTTGTGGTTATGCCTTTAGAATGACCTCTATTCTGCACCTGTTTTTGCTACTTCTACTATTACCGGAACAAAACTCAACTGAAAAAACTACTTATCATGGTATGTGTTCCTTGGTCAAGGATACATAATTATTTGGAAAATGAAGTCAACACTATTTCAAATGAAGAAGAACCTCAGTAGCAGAAATTGGACTTCCAGTTATGTGTGGTTTTGTGACAGATAATTGAACATGATGTCTTAGAAATACTCAAACCCTTTAAGGACGTGCTCTTTCTGGATAAAGGCACAAAATACTTTTTCTAATGACATTTAATGTCTCTTTAATGCAACTCATAGAGTAGCCTTTCTCACACCAACTAATCATGATATGATCACATGTAGCAAAGGCTTGAACTGCACTAGAAGAATTAAAGAGATTTCTTGTGGCTGACTAACTGGATAGTATAAAGAAAAAAAACTAATAAGTTATACATCATTTTAGGTATGAGAAGTCTACACTTAGATTTTGATAATGTGTCCAATTTTTGTTGGCGATCAGATCCTTCAAGACAACTTTCACCAGTGAGTGTTGATCTTGTTAAAAGATAAAAATTCTGCAAACATCAACCATGGATTCTCATGTCATGGATCCTTCTGTATCAACTCTTTCACATGACTCTACTTCAAATTGGCTTATTTCTCTTGAGAAAAGTATTTGACCCACTTGTAATCTGTATCCCATTTATAACTTTTTTAGTTATCATCGGCTATCTCCATCATATTCTTTTTGTTTTTCCTTTGTCTTCCACTACTATTCCTAATATTGTTCATGAGGCACTTGTTCGTCTTGAATGATGACAAACTGTGATTAATGAAATGTAGACGCGTGCAAGCAATGACATGTGAGAGCTTATTCGTTTTCCATCTGGAAAGGAGACAATTGGTTGTAGATCGGTTTATGTTGTTAAGTTGGGTCTAGTGGTAAGCTCGGTTGGTGGCCAAAGGTATACACTAATTTATGAAGTTGACTATGGTGATACTTTTTCAAACATGGCCATGATCAACATTGTTAGGCTTTTCCTTACTGTTAGGCTTTTTCTTGCAATGGTTGTTATTCACCATTGGACACTTCACTAGCTTGACATTAAAAGTGATTTCCTTCATGATCTTAAGGAAATTTAGATGGAGCAACTTCTTGGATTAGTTGCTCAGGGAGAGTCTGGTCTAGTGTGTAAATTATGTCGCTTTCTTTGTGATTTGAAGCAGTCACCTCGAGCTTCGTTTGGTAAGTCCATATATACTATGCAGGTTTTTGAATTAAAACGAAGTGATGTAGATTGTTCAGTTTTTTTATTGTCATACTTTTTCTGGGAAGTATGTTTGGCAAATGGTTTATGTTGATGATATAGTTCTCGCAAGGATACCATTGGGATCTCTCGACTAAAGGAGCACTTATTCAGTCATTTTCAAAATAAAGATATTGGTTACCTGAAATATATTTTGGATATTGAAGTGGCATAATCAGATAAAGGTGTTCTTATTTCACAAAGATAATATGCTCTTGATATTCTAGAGGAGCTAGGGTTGACAAATTGGAAGTTTATTGATAGCGCCGGAGGTCCAAATCAAAAGTTAACGGTGGACCAAGGTGAAACTTTTTCAGATCCAAAATAATGGACGAGGTTGGTGGGAAACTCATTTATCTCAGCATTACAAGACCTAATGTTTCTTATGCAGTTGGAATTGTTAGTCAATTCATGCAAAATCCCCACACTAATCACTGCAATGTTTTTCATACTATTAGATTGTTGTATGAGGACAAAGGAAATATTCAAATTATAGGGTATTATGATACAGATTGGGCTGACTGTTCTATTGATAGGAGATTCACCAAAGGATGTTTTGTATTAATTGGAGGGTGTATTGTCTCCCCAAAAGGCAAGAAACAAATTGTTGCTATTTGGTCGAGTGCAGAAGTTGAATATAAATCTATGACTTTGATTACTTGTGAGCTCATGTAGATTAAACAACTCCTTCAAGAGTGAAACTTTTTGAAGTTAAGCAAATGAAGTTGTTTTGTGATAATCAAACAACCCTCAATCCTACATTTTATGAAAGGTCTAAACATATAGAGATATCATTTCATTAGAGAGAAGCTGTTGTCCAATGAACTTTGTACTGGATTTATCAGTTCTAACGACCAACTTGTAGGTATTCTCACTTAGTCCTTGAGAGAGAGTCTAGAATTCAGTTTATATGTCCCAAGTTTCGTGCATACAGTTTATGTGCTACGGAGTGTTAAAATTATGGTTATTATTGCACTGTACAGCTTTTATAAAGCTGCATTTTGGATGGATGTAGCTAGGCATAAGGGTTGAGTGTTGCGGGATATATATTTCCTCCTTCTCACGTACCCTTTCTTTTCATATGTATGTGTGTATACACTTCAGTTGAGTTTTTGACTCTGATTTTCCATCAAATCCAAATTCAAGTGGCACATTAGTGACCATTATCTTAAAAACAATATGGACAGTATGCCAGAATTTGTTGCATGTGTTTTTTTTTCAATAAAAATGTAAATGATAAAAGACATGAGGAAAATATATCACGGTGAATAAATAATTTGCATGTGACTATATATGTTAAATGATAAATATAAATAATGGAACTAATATGAAATATAGTTTTTAAATAACTTTTGACTGCAGAAAAGTTATTTACATTGACTAAGAAATTATTTATGTAGAACAAGCACATACATATTCATCTTTAAATTTGAGTACACTGAGATAACGATGGTAGGTAAATTGAATTAAGAGTGATAATGGAGGAGGCATTGCTCTTTGTGTTTCAGGTGGCACGAACAGGACGCATTGCTCTAGTCCGTGAGTCAGGTGTGGACTCCAAGTACTTGCGTGGATATTCCTATCCCGTATAACCTCTCACCACTCCCTTCCACCTTCTGTACAAACTAAATTTTTTATGTTATTTCTTTCAACTTAAATTGCTTATATTAGCGTTATATTATGCAGCTTGTTTTTAAGAGATATTATATGGATTTTTATTAAGTTAGCTTTGTTAATTTTAATTTCTCAAAATATAATCCTTAAAAGAAAAATATGTCAAATATTATTGTTTAGTGAAGAAATTTATTAAATATTTTCATATAAACTATTATTTCATTTTTAACATTGTGAGTTATTTTACGTTTAAACGATCGATATTTGTGTATTTTTTAGTACAAAATAATAAAGTAAATTATACTAAATCCACGAATAATAATTTAAAGATTTTGAGCATACAAATATTGACCTAGTTTAGAAGTAAAGCTATAATGTTTTGATTATGCAGTATAGTTAAATTCAAAACATATCATCTAGTTCCAATAAAAAAAGTATGTTCAATTCAATAGTGAAGTTCTTGGCCATGAAACCTTTTAATCATTTTTCTCGAATTACAACAAAATACTAAAGAAATAACTTGCTATGATTTAAATTTATACAAATATTATTATATGTTTTTTAACAGTTTTTTTTATGCATTGTTAATGTAAGTTTAGTTGTATTTAATCAACTATTACTGTAATGTTGAAGTTTTGATCAACAAATAATATTTTTTCGAGTCTCTTTTGTATTTATGCTAGTTTTTGTTACAGTAACACTGACATTGCTTTATATCTATTAATACGAAATAATTGGGTTCACTAGGCAAATAAACTCATTGTTCAAATCTATTTTTATTTAGACAAGGATAGTAACGATTTGTTTTTATTTTTTTAAATTATTAAAATAGATTTAATTTATTATGTTACCTAAAAGAACTTATTTTTATTATTTTTTTTTTTATTCTTTACTTCATTTCATTTTATTAATCATTCTTTTGATAAACAATTTTTTATTCTTCATTCTTTCTGAGTCTCAATTCTTTGCTTGTTTGACTATCTAATTCGTCAAATTCATTATAATTTTTAAGGTATTTTTCATTTTATTACATATTCAATTATATTTTTTTTTAAAAAAAGTTTACTCAATCTATATCTATATACATTACTATTTTGTTCTTGATTAATATTTTTGTTTGTTTATTTTTTGTTACATGAAAATATTTAACTATCAATTTCTAGTATTTAATTATTTTAATTTTAGATAATTTAAAAATTTATATGTTGTCTCTTATTTGATTCTTAATTTTGTTTAATTCAAAAAGCTTTTCTTTTCATTATATAATTTTTCATTCTCTCCAACTCTTTTAATACTATCCAGTTTATTTAAACTTTTTAATTATTTTTCCTATTAAGAAAAGTAATAGATTTTATAGTTATTATAAAATTTCAATTATGTGTATTATATTTTAAAATTTATGTGATGCTAATTTTTCTTTCTTTAATTTTGACACTATATTTTTTTAACATTGAACTTTTAATCATCTCATTTTTCTTGAGTTTTTTTTTTTTGTAAAAAAATTATTTGATTAATAATTATAACAGTAGTATACAAATATATGGTGACCCCAGGAGAATACAAATGAGATGCAAATAGAAATTTAATACTAAAAAAATCGAAACTAGAATAAATATGAATATTTCTTTTAAGAAAAGATGTGAAATTTTCACTTAGTTTCCCCGTGATGTATTAGTATATTCGTATTATTAACTAGCAGAGTTGAAAAATTTATTTGATAACACTGCGATTTTATCAAACTAAAATTCATGTAAACATCCGGAGGGTTGGTAGATAATTCGACCAAGACCAGTTTAAATAGCAAATTTTCTAAATAATGATAATAAGAGACAAATGAAATTAATTTCAATTATTAACATATAAATTAAATATTATAATAATTAAATAACAAGGTTAAAATTGCACATTTTATTAAAAGTATATTCAGTTCTTGAACTTCATTATTTTTAACATTCTTATTATTCCGTAACTATATATCAAGTTCATAACTTAAAATATAATTTGTTTTAAGAATATGTAAATTACGAGACAGGTTTTTTGTGGATTCCTTGGTC
>Ga0099824_1006219_pt1 | contig 16495 bp, 5 predicted proteins | sample SiratrowhiteBW_FD_76837 | JGI IMG/M metagenome (GOLD analysis project Ga0099824, IMG submission 76837) | Root nodule microbial communities of legume samples collected from California, USA - Siratro white BW | ecosystem: Host-associated > Plants > Roots > Nodule | place: USA: California...
CCAAAAGACCGCACGCGTCTACGGTACCCAAATTTGAAGTTTTGTCTGGAATACCAAAGGACCGCACGCGTCTACGGTATCCAAATTTGAAATTTACTATAAAAAACATTCAAAATAAAAAATTTATAAAATTTTCAAAACTAAAAAAAATATTGAACATTTCAACAACCGAATTTTCTCAAAGAACTACGTAACTCTGATTCTCCATCCCTGATGGAGATACGTAGGAGCAAGGTCAAACCTTATCGGGCTCCCTAAAAGCAAAAAAAATATTTTGTTTGTTTTATCTTAATCTCTTTCTTGGGAAAATAAGTGTTTTAAAAAATACACTCAGACTACTTATTTAATTAAAGGTACCGTCTTAGGACGGGCATTGTGGGGGTGCTAACACCTTCCCCACACGTAACCGACTCCCGGACTCGAAATCCGTTTTCGCAAACTTGTCTTATCTTGTTTTTGGTTTTCCATAGTTTTTCCTAATAAACTATGGTGGCGACTCCTCTGCTTTGAAAATTAAATCAAAATTATTTTTTATTCGTCGTCCCCGTCGTGGCCCCGGTTGTGACACTTTGTTTACAATTTTTGTCCCAGTCTTGATAAATTATCTGCTTGGTCACACAAATGTGTCTTTTTAGGATTCAGTAGATCTCAAAAAGGATATAAATGTTCTCACGCTCTCTTAACCGTTATTTCATCTTTGCATATGTAGTCTTCTTTTTATTTCAAGTCTTTATCTTTTCCACCTACGTCTCCATTTGATCAAGTATATATTTTGGTTGTCTTTGATACTCCTGTTGTGTCTAGTGTACTTAGAGATTCCTCATCCACCACCTCTTCATGTTTATAGTTGTCGTCAAACTTCTTATTGTCCATCCAATGACTCTCTTATAATGTCAACTCCTTTACCCCCTTCAGCTTCGACAGTTAAACCTGATCTTCTTTGTCGCAACCTGGATCACAACGGGGGACGGTGATCCAAAGAGAAAAATGAAATGGTATGGATTTTGAATAAAAGAGATGGAGTCAGAACCATAGTTTATTATATAAAACTATGGACAAAATCCAGGAAATGAATGATCTGCAAAATAGAGTTGGATTCGGTAGTCGGTTACATGCGGAGAAGGTATTAACACTCCACAACGCCTGTCCTATGACAGTACCTTTAATCAAATAAGTGTGGTTTTATAAATTTTTTGTTTCTTCCCCAAAAGGATATGAAAATGTCAGTAAAAATAAAAAATATTTTTTTTAAATTAGGGGACTTGACAAGAATTGACTTTGCTCATATGTATTTACATCAGTAATGGAAAATCAAGGCATATGTAGTTCTAATATAAAGTTTATTTGTTTGGTGTTTGATATTTTTGAATTTTTTTTATTTTTTAAAAGCATTCGGCCAAAGCATTCGGTTTTCACTTTCACAAAAGGCCCTTGGACAATGCATTTGGCTGAGGTTTTCAGAAGAGCTTACGTCATTCGGTATTGATTTGGGAAAAGGCTCTCAGACAATGCATTCGACTAAGGCTTTTGGAAAAAGCTCTCGAACAATGCATTCGACTGAGACTTTCGGAGAAGTCTCTAAATTCTGGTTTGGGCATTCGGTTTCGAAAATTGCATTCAGACATTGCATTCGGTTCAGCTTTGGGAAAAGGCTTACGTCATTCGGCATTGGCTTTGGGACAACGCTTACATCATTTGATATTACTATGGGAAAAATTTTTAGATTCCGCTTCGAGCATTCGATTTTCGGTGGAGGTTCAAGGCATTCGGTAAATACTTCAACTCATTTGGTTTTGAGTTTATGATATTCGATATTAGCTTCAAGTCTTTCGAAAATGGGTTAAAGGCATTCAAAATTGAGTTTATGACACTCGGTGGAGGTTTACACGGCACTCGATTTTGGGTTAAAGCCTTGAGTGAAGCTTAAGGCACTCGGTTTTGGGTTTATAACACTTGTTTATGGGTAAAGCATTCGACATTAGGTTCAAAGGTATGAAAAATTGGGTTCAAGGCATTCGGGATTGGGTTCAAAGAATTTGGAGTTGGTTAAGCATTCGGAATTGGTTCAAAGGCATCTGGTAAGGTTCGAAGCACTTGGGTAAGGTTTAGAGGATTAGGGTGAAGATTCAGAGGCATTTAGGTAAGGGTCAAGCCATTTGGAATTGGTTCAAAGGCATGCAAAATTGGATTCAAGCCATTCGGGATTGGGTTTATAGGCATGAGTGAAGATACCACTCTCGACAATGATGATGTTGTATTCAACGACTGAAGTATCAGTGAGGAAATGGTTATGTAGAGACCTGGATGACGAGCAAAGGAGATATACCATGAAGTCGTGGCTATGGTAGGGATTAGGTGGTGCTTGCACGAAGTGGGATTCACACAGCAGATTGGTAGTGTTGCACACTTTTGTGGCATCAACACTGCCTCCCTCTTTTCTTTTTGTGTTTTGTTCTAATTTCTTCTACTTCTGTTTTTCTGTTTTCTTGGTTCTATTTGGGTTTTTTCATTAGCTAGTCTGTGTTTAAATTATGTTGTGTTGAGAACTGTTATGAACGATGGTTAGGTGGCAAAGACGCAGATTCGGCGAGCGAGAGGAATTGACAACGATTTCCACACTCTTAAATTGTGCCCATGGCAGCAATTATTTCCAAATGGTTACAATGTCATGAAAAATGGGTAACACTATTGAATTTTAGAAATTGGTATGTTTTGTACCCTATTCTCTAAGATTAATATCTCTCGAATATGCTTTCTGGAGAAAGAATTCTTACTGTTCTTCACTCATGTTTCATTCAGAAATGAATAAACCAAATAATAATTATACGATGAACACAAAGCAGATACATAAAAATTGGAACCAAGAAAGAAAACACAATTGAGACTAACATATATGTTTGCACAATATCAAGTTTTTAAACATACCTCTTGAAGCCCCTGAAGCCTTGTTCTTGCTGCTTTCTTAATCTTCTTTTGTTTCTGTAATTTTGTTTTGTCTAGTTTGTTCTTTTTCTGTTTGGTTTTGTGCAAGGCATTATCTATTAGGTGTTGAAGAAGAGGATAGTAGAAGGGATTCATAATTATGCTTGAGGCAACAATCTTCCAAAATTGGTACACTCTAAATTCTATCTATATGATTAATTGCATTTTTGAAGGAGGTTTGGGACTACTTTAATCTTACTGTGTTCATGTTCATGTATGTCTATGAGTGAAGAAACCCAATAATAACGAAATGAACAAATACATGGCAGAATCAACAACAATGGAAAGTAACACCGAGTACACACCTCTTGAAGCCTCCGCTGGTCTACACTACTTTTTGGAAATTTTTGTGTTACTCTACCTTTCGAATTTGCTTGCCTCTGTGCATTTTGTTTCTGTCAATGGTAAATTATGGTTCTGTGTTCTTCTCTGTAAATTTTTTGTGTGTTCACCGTAATCTATGTGAATTGGAGTAAAAATTATCACCCCGTAAGCCTCTGTAGTGAGTCCTTTTTTAACATAAAATTTTGACGATCCATTGCATTGAACTCAGATTCAACGAATGAGAGCCCTGTTGTTGCTTTCAATGAGTGCAATTTTGTTTTTCGTTAACTAAACATGACACATTCTATTTTTGGTCAAAAAACTAAACCTTGCAACTCTGAATCATGCAATAACTGAACCTTACAATAACTGACAGTGCAATTAATTTAGGTGCATTCGGTTAATTTAGGTTAAATGAATTTAACAAACCTTATTCAAAACATCACCTGTTATGAAGAAGTGGTGAAAAAGAATAAAGGGGTGAAATTAAAAATTGGGCCAACGACCCGAAGAAAATAAAAGCGGGGATGCGTATAGCAAAAACTTATCTTTTATTCTTATATCATTTTTTTTATTATTTCTTATTTCACCCTGACAAAATTGGGTGTTGACATTCCTATTGTCATTCGTAAAGGTATATGTTCTACTCGTAATCCCTCTCCACATTATACTGCATTAAGTTACCATAGACTATCTCAACCTTTTTATACTTGCCTTTAGTTTATTTATTTGGTGTCCCTTCCAAAAGTCATAGGTGATGTTTAGGCCCATCGTGGTTGGTGTCAGGCAGTGCTTGATGAAATAAGTGTTCTTCATAATAGTGGAACTTGGGAACTCACTCCTTTACCTTTTGAAAAAAATTTTGTTTGTTGTAGGTGGGTTTTTGCTATGAAAATTGGTCCTGATGGTACTATTGATCATCTCAAAGCTCGTCTTGTGGCTAAAGGTCATACACAAATTTCTGGTTTAGACTATGGTGATATGTTTTCTCTAGTGGCAAATGTGGCTTCTGTTTGCTTATTCATAGATATTGTAACTCTTCAGAGATGACCTCTTTATCAATTGGAAGTCAAAAATTTTTTTCTTAACGGGGATTTGCAGGAAGAAATTTATATAGAGCAACCTCCAAGTTTTGTTGCTCATGGGGAGTCTTTTGGATTGATATGTCATCTTCGCAAATCTTTATATGGCCTTAAGTAATCTCCTAGGCCTTGTTTTGGAAAATTCAGTAGTGTTGTTCAACAAATTGGTATGACTCGCAGTGAGGCAATCATTCAGTTTTTTAACGTTACTCAAGTGTTAAGTGTATCTATCTAGTGGTATATGTTAATGACGTTGTTCTTACAGGTAGTGGTCACCATGGCATCTCTCATATAAAACAACATATTTGTCACCACTTTCATACCAAAGATCTTGGAAAACTCGGATATTTATAGGGGATCGAGGTAGTACAATCTAACAATAGTATTATTATCTCTAAAAAGTATACACTGGACATTTTGGAGGAAACTGGATTAATATGTAATATCCTATACTTTTCACATAATAGAAACTCTATCACATAGAAATTCTATAATAAGCCTAAATATAAATCTTAATACATTTATTTTAAAATATACTTTTCTACATGAGATTTAGTAAACATATCTTCATACAATCAAAAAATAAAAAAATAAAATAAACTACAACTTCTCTATCAAATCATTTATTCATGTGTAACACATTATCATCATAGACTTTTTTTAAAAAAAAAAAAAACACCACACAAAAATAAAGGTAAGCTAGAAAGTTCAAAAAAACGTATATAAAAATTCCTATCTCAGTGAAACTACAAACATCAAACTTTCATGATTCATCTCATAGATCATATTATCATTATCACATCTCTACAATAACTCGTATCATACATATATTGACTCACATACAAAGACACTTGACTCTCTACTTTCAAAAGACTCATGCATCGAGTTAGACTCAAAGGCTAGCACCTACTAGATAACTCTTCCAAATGTGAATTCATACAGTCTCAAATGAACATAACCTCATCTAACAGGGTAAATCCTTATATTCATCCTGATCAGCTCTTTTAAACTGTAGTTTTAGTTATATGAATCTCCTTCAACTCTCACTACCTACTACCTTTCATCTATATGATTCTAAGGTACTGGTAGAGTTAGGATACCTCCTTCTCGACAAGTCCTCAAACAATGGACATCCTCACAATCTCAACATGGGTATCTCCTTTCCTGAAGATGCTATGTCTTAATCATCATTCCATATCATTAACAAATATTTATACTACATCATACCACACACAAACATTCATTCAATTTAATTCAATTTCATCCAATTCATACTTAATAAAACAAGTAATCACAATATTTATTAAAAACATTCAAACTAGCTTCCCTTATATAAAGTAAAGATCCTCAAAGGAGTTCCAAAAACCTAAAATCATGGGCAACTTAACCTACACCAAGAGCTTTTGATCAATTATCAGACTACACTATTAGAACAATGGACCAATAAAGACTCATTCTAATGCCTCAGAGGACACAGGCAAAAATACCCCTACCAAGAACGGAATTGACCTAAAATTGACTTTAAGGAAAATAAGCAGAAAATAAACTTACTCTATTCAAGAATCTAATTGGACACTCCTGCTCTACTAGACGCAAGGAATCTAAGGACGATTTTCGATCATCAATCTGATAAGGAGGGAAAGTGAAATTTTATAGAGAAGACAGAGAAAAGGGGAAGAACCGCTTCTAAAAGAGATGATGGTTTTTATAAAAATAAAACTTGAATACTACTTTTTCTATTTATATAAACGTTTCTCTTTTTCAAAAAAATATTTAGGTGTCATTGTATTTATATCTAAAGCTAAATTATAGCTTCGAATGCTTTTATATCCTAATGCCAAACTCTACCTAGTCAAGGGGAGCCTCTTTCAGATCCTGAGACGTATAAAAGATTAGTTAAAAAATTGAACTATCTTACTGTTACTTGTCCTGATATTTTATTTGCAGTCAATGTAGTGAGTCAATTTCTTTATTCCCCCTATGTTGATCATTGGAATGCAGTTATTTATATAGTGAAGTACATTAAAGGTTCTCTTGGAAAAGACTTACTATATGGTCATAATAACCATACTAAAGTTGTATGTTATTAAGATAAACTAATACTTTAGATAAGGTTCATTGCTATTTGCTTGTGAATATTGTGTTCTTATTGGTAATAATTTAATCTCTTGGAAGAGTAAGAAACAACATGTTGTAACGAGATCTAGTACTGCAGCAGAATATAGAGTTATGGCCTCAACTACCTGTAAGCTTATTTGGCTTAAACATTTACTTAATAAAGACTTGCAATTTGGAGAGGTCACTCAAATGATACTCATATGTTATAATCAGGTTGCTCTTCATATTAGCCCAAATTTTGTCTTTCATGAAAGGACAAAACATATTGAGATTGATTGTCATTTCATTCGAAAAAAAATTATATTTGGAGATATCAAGACTAAATTTATTAATTCAAATTATCAATTAGTTGATATTTTTACTAAATCTTTACCGGGACCTAGAATTGATTATGTTTGTAACAAGCTTGGTACTTATGATTTATATACACCAATTTGAGGAGGAGTGTCGAATGTAACGGGCTTAGCCCATATTTTCTATTATTATGTTACTATTTTTACATATAAATAAACAACCATACGTGTATATTTTACACAAGAGAGATTAATCCTATATTTATTTATTTTTATTTATTTTAATAGCAACCTCCCATTTGAAAGGACTTTGAAGTATGGGTTGCAAGCTATCCTCACCACATATCATTGTGTGAATGGAGAGAATTTTAAAACTTGCTTCATAAGTTACTACTACCACATGTCATAAATTTATGTTTATGTTATTGTGTGTAGGATGACATAAAACATTCTCAACAACATCTATATAACAACAGAGATATCACCATTTAAGTAAATTAAATTAATGAAATTAATATATATATATATATATATATATATATATATATATATAATGATAATAATGCTAACCAAGCAACACATCTTCTCTAGTATAAGCTAGTATGTGGATAAAAGGAATAAAATAATACTGTCTTATTATATATTCAACTTTAACTCATGACATGGAACCTATGAAACTAAGTTAGAATTTATGAACATTTTAGTTGACTAAGAGCTACTATCACATTTTCAAATTCATACTTCATCCTTTTTTGAGTAAATTTTGAAACTTGGAAATTAGTGTGTTCTTCATAAAAGCCATCTCTCAATTCAATTGGAAACAAATATTTAATTAAAGACAAATGAAAACAAGGTGCCTGAGTATGAAGTTACTTGTCATCTATAGATAACATATTAAGCATAAAGAGTTCATTTAAATTTTTAGTCTTGGATAGCCTTCATTCAATCTTTCCAAATGTAATGTTAGATAAAAAAAATAAAAACAACACTGAACAATATTAATTTTTTTTGTAATACCTATAAATTATAGACTTATATATAACCCATGAGATAGTGAGGACAAATGAAATCAATTATACGTTAATGTTTAAGCAAATTTTCATTTGAAAAAAAATAGATATTACAAAACAACTACTATATGGACCCTTGAATACTAATATATCTATGACGAATAATATGAGTAAACTTATTGTATGTGAATGTTTTTTAATTAAACAATTTATTCTTAATTATATATGAGGTATGAGCTTTTATCTAATGATTGAGAAATGATATTAATAGTTTGATCTAGAAAATGATTTGAAATTCATATGTCTAAAATATATGATTTGAAATTTGACCTCTGATTTTTTAGTATAAAGGAATATTCGTCACAAGCTATTAACCTTTCACATTAATCGCAACATTTCAAGGAATTAGTCATTAATTTTCAATTAAAAAATAAAATTATATAACATTTTGGCATCTCCAAAATTGACCTGTGAAATAAGTATCTCTATTTTTTTAGTGTTTTTTTTTTCTCTTGATTTAATAGTGTTCACATATAATTATCCTAATAAGATGTTCATAAGTATGTTGACATGTGTCTTTAATAGTATTTAAAAGTACTAAAAGATTATTTAACTCAAATATGTCTTGACTTCACAACCAAATGGAGATCATGCATATGTAATCATTCACGAATGTTGAAGAAATGCAAAATTTATGTCTATAACGCAATCATCATTCGCATGATGTCCTACCCAACCTATACCAGTCTTTCACCATTAAAAAAAATAGTGTTCTCAACAACAAAACAATAAAATTAAACAGCAAATAAGAATACAAGAACACATAAAGATTGTGAACTATTAAACTACATTCACATTAAAAGAAAACTAGTTTCATCATCATATAAAAAGCTTCAAATCATAACTAAAAACGGGGTAACCATTCAATCCAATGTTTGCAAAATGCACCTCAAGAACAAAGGGTGGCCTTGAGACAAATTTGTTTGCTTTGATGAAAGATTTGTTAGATAAAGCACTTGACATTAGAAAATGGTTTTCACAACATTTATCTCAGCCTTACTCCTAGCTGCACTAGCCTCTAAAATCATTCGACATTGGCTCATGAGAAAATCTCTTTTTGCTCACAAGAACAATGGGCTTCCTCCAGGCCCACCAAGGTGGCCCATTGTTGGAAACCTCCTCCAATTAGGTCAGCTTCCACATAGAGACTTAGCATCTTTGTGTGATAAATATGGGCCCTTAGTGTACCTAAAATTGGGTAACATTGATGCCATCACCACCAATGATCCTGATGTTATACATGAAATTCTTGTGTCCCAAGATGATGTTTTTGCCTCTAGACCAACCACTCTTGCAGCAGTTCATTTAGCATATGGGTGTGGTGATGTTGCATTGGCCCCTTTGGGTCCTCATTGGAAGCGCATGAGAAGAATTTGCATGGAACATTTGTTAACAACAAAGAGGCTTGAGTCCTTCTCCAAACACCGTTTAGAGGAAGCCCAACACCTTGTGAAGGATGTTTTGGGCCGGGCCGAAGATGAGAGGCCCATTAACATGAGGGAGGTTTTGGGTGCTTTCTCAATGAACAATGTCACTAGAATGTTGTTGGGAAAACAGTATTTTGGGTCTAAATCTTCAGGCCCACAAGAGGCTATGGAGTTCATGCACATAACCCATGAGTTGTTTTGGTTGCTTGGTGTGATATATTTGGGTGACTACTTGCCAATGTGGAGGTGGGTTGATCCTTATAGGTGTGAAAAGAAAATGAGGGAGGTGGAAAAAAGAGTGGATGATTTTCACTCCAAGATTATTGAGGAGCATAGAAAGGCAAGGGAATATAAGATGAGAGGAGAAGAGAGTGATGGAGATATGGATTTTGTGGATATTTTACTATCTCTACCAGGTGAAGATGGAAAAGAGCACATGGATGATGTAGAAATCAAAGCCTTGATTCAGGTATGGTCATATTTTTTTAATTAGTTTTCCTTTTTATAGTTCATTTTCTGTTGTTTATGTATACACACATAATGGGAATAGATAAAATAAACCCTAAAATAATGTATATAACGATAATGGGTAACGAACAATTTTAAATATAGATTCCAATCAAAATTTGAATAAATTCTAACCCACTTCATACTTTGAAACATTAAACGCATTTTATTTAACATTTTCTTACAAAATATCGTTATAACTAAATTCAAATACACTATTAATTCTTACAAATATCATTTTATTTTATTTTATTTTAGTGTCCCAAAATTTGTTTATTGATTTTGAAACTCCCAAATTTTAAAAATTATAAAAGTGTTCACTGACGTTGATAACATTATCTAACAACGATGTAATTAAATGACAACAGAAAATATATTGAAAAAAATAATATTGTAGTTATATTAGACTCATAGTGTAAAAAGATATGATTATAAAAATAACCACCAAAACTCTATCATATTAATTATTAACCTAATATAATAAAAATTGTTTAGGACATGATAGCTGCAGCAACAGACACATCAGCAGTAACGAACGAATGGGCCATGGCAGAGGTAATGAAGCACCCACACATTCTCCAAAAAGTCCAACAAGAACTGGACTCTGTGGTAGGCCCAAATAGAATGGTGTTAGAATCGGACTTGCCCCACCTTAATTACCTGCGCTGCGTCGTACGTGAAACCTTCCGCATGCACCCGGCTGGGCCCTTCCTCATTCCGCACGAGTCTCTCCGCGCCACCACCATCAACGGCTACCACATCCCCGCCAAGACACGTGTCTTCATCAACACGCATGGGCTGGGCCGCAACACCAAGGTTTGGGACAACGTGGGTGAGTTTAGGCCCGAGAGACACTGGCCCAGTAATGGGGGTAGGGTTGAGATTAGTCATGGCGTTGACTTCAAGATTTTGCCTTTCAGTGCTGGAAAACGCAAGTGCCCTGGTGCACCACTTGGGCTCAATTTGGTGTTGATGGCTTTGGCTACACTCTTTCATTGCTTTCAGTGGACCCCACCTGAGGGCTTAAGCCCCCAAGATATTGATACTACAGAGGTTTATGGGATGACCATGCCCAAGGCTCACCCTTTGTTTGCTGTTGCTGTTCCAAGGTTGTCAAAGCATTTGTATGATTGATGTAAGAATGTTTTTAGTTTCGGATTATTTTATTGGGTTGGTAAAGTTGGGATGAATAAGTTTATTTAGACTTGTAATTGTAACTTTGTTTTTTATGTTTTATAAAACTAGTTTTAGTTTTTCTTTTCTAAATAATCTTTCTTATATAACCTGCTTAGTAACTCAGCTATGTAGTTATAAATCATTCTCCCACCTTTTTTAACAAATCATTCTTTATCATCATTATTAAAACCATTTTTTAACAAATCATTTTCTATCATCATTACGAAAAAGCATAATATAAAATAAAATAAAAAAAAAAAAACAACACATGTACGATGGATCTTTAGTGACCTTAAGACCATGAAACACCATTATCTCATGACTTCTTATCTCTCCCACTTCACATTTCACTCCCATTTTATAGTGTACAATTTTTTCATTGGTATGTTCTTTAACTTCTTAAATAGCCTCTTCCACACAAGACAAAAGATAAAACTTTTGATGTTCCTATTTTTATTTACAATACATTCTCAACATTAAAGAATATAATTATAATAGTAAATATAAATTATAAAGTGTATTGCATATAGTCACGATATATTTACTAGTTAATAACATGTATAACGAGACATTGAACCATGGTTGGATGTCTCAAACAATAATTAAGATTTAATCATAATTAATATTATTTAAATATATTAAATCAATTTGTAATGTCACTTATCTTTAAAAGTTCATAAATAGTATTCTTACTTTTTTCTATAAATAACATGATGCCCCGTGATGAAAGATGTGTTTCAAATCAACACTTAACCATTCTGAATATTGTATACTGACTTAAGTGTTGAAGAACCTTTTGTAGGTATCTCCCCCCACATTCCAACCAAGATCTAACATCTGAAGACCTAAAGACAAAGACTGACATATCAAATTTATAGAAAATCCCTTTCCGATCCATAAAAGAACTAATATTCAGAATTCGATCGTATCAACAAGAAATATGACTCAAGATCAAAGACCATTAGAAGCAACAAACAATAAGCACATGGTTTTGCTTTCGGCTTTGCAAAGAGAAATGGTTGAGATGAAGCAAAGGAATGAGGAAGAAATTTGCATCCTCAAGCAAGAAAATGAGGATATGAGGAGAAAACTGGAAAGAGGTCATCCCTCTTCACCTCTAGAAGGTGAATACCAAGGCCTTATGATAAAAATGTAACTACATCACCGAGACCCGAAGTACCTTTCAAAAATGTGATCACCTTCTTGGAATTCAATGGACCTTCTTTTCTTATCAACACAACTATTTTCTCTACTTTGAGTCGGTTTTAATTTTCCCTGGTCATTTTAATTTTTTATATGGTCTGTTGAATCATATCAGGGCCTAGAATCAAATCCTCTCCCGACTCGAACGAAAACAAATGTGTTCTATGTTTTCTTCCGTATAGTGCCTCATAGGACATCATACCTATACTAAAATGAAAACTATTATTATAAATGAACTCAATTAATAGCAAGTATTGTTATCAACTTTCTTAATCTTCTAATACGCAAGCTCTCAATAAATCCTCTAAATATTGAATAGTTCTTTCTAATTGTCTGATGGTTTGAAGATGATAGGCTGAGCTAAGGTGAAGTTTAGTTCTTAAAACTTGATATAAACTTCTCCAAAATTTAGAAGTGAATCTGGGATCCCTATCAAATATAATACTTGACTAAATTTCATGTAATCTCACAATTTTTCTTATATCTTATATATAATTATGTCAATTTCTCCAATTAATATATAATGTTGATAGGTAAGAGATAAGTTGATTTAGTTAACCTATCTACTATTATCCATATGCAATCAAATTTTTGAGGTTTGGGGTAATCCTACTACAAAGTCTATAACTATATTGTCCCACTTCCCCTCAGGTATATTTAATGGCTATAACATTCCTGCAGTTTTATATTTTTAGTTTTTATTTTATTTTTTCAATTTTCTTTTGTTTTTCTTTTTATTTTAGTTTTTAATTTTATATTTTTCAACTTTTATTTTAGTTTTTTAACTTTTAGTTTTTATGTTTTAGTCTTTGTTATTTAAATTCCAGTTTTTATTTTTTGTTTTTTTTTAATTCCATTTTTTTAATTTTTCAGATTTTATTTTTTTATGATAAATTGTGTAACTTGGCTAATGTGACATATATGATGCATTTGATTGTATGACTTGGAATGAGTTTTACATAACATTGATGATAATTTCTTAGTGATGATAATTTGTAGTGTTGCTCTCTACAATGTGAATTAACTGTGTTTTTCTGTTGATTTTAAGTTGGTGGTTGCTCTTGTGTTTTTTAGATTGAAAGTGCATTCATATATTTTATTTTTAATTAATAATTGTGACTTATAACAACTTTTGGTACCAACAATACTCAAGGGAGATTTTGAGTTTTAGAGTTTAAATTCATTGTCTAGTATCACTTTTGATTCATAATTGACTTTGTTTGAGTTTCTATGCTAATTATTTTATTTGCATGTTTACATGTGATCAAGGCTATTTTTGTTTTTATTTCATTATAGTTTAAGCCAAATAGCCAACCTTATTTTTCATTAATAAAATCTTTGTTCACCCATTTGGGCTTTGAAAGAATTTTTTCTTCATCCTTGAACCTTTAATCCTTAAATGTTCTAAATTGACTGCCTCACTATAAGCTGAGAGAGCAAGGAGATTATGATCTTTAGTGTGGCGGAAATTAAAAATATTATATCGGGAGTATAAAAAAGCATTTCAAAAGGGTTGAGGGTTAAGTTGGAAAATTAAAAGTATTACATGGGGAGTATAAAGAGTATTTCAAAAAGGTTGGGTCAAGTTGTAAAAATATAAAAAAAAAAGGAAAAAGAAAAAATAAAAGGAAAAATAAAAGAAAATTTTGTTTCCAAAAATAAAGTAATACAGGGGAAAAAGTTGAATTTGGTTCAAATTTGGATTATATATAAAAGAGGGTAAAATGTGTTGAATTGATAAGTTAATTTAATTACTCTCTTTGCTTGATTATCTAGAAAAATCAATTTTCTTCTTAGCCCAGCCACATTACAACCCAATAAGGTCCTTTTGATTCTTGAAATGAAAAGCAAAGTTAAATTGTGTGAAATTAGTGGTAGATGAGAGAAAAATCATATTTCATGAGACCAGTGTACTTGAGTGAAACACTTATCTAGTGAGGAATGGTCGCTTTAGTTGTCCATATGAAGATTTTGTCATGATTGTTAGTTTATATTGAAAATGGTACATGTATTTTCTTTGTTACATTTGCACTGAGAGCACCATAGCCGAATCTTGACTAGGAAACAATTATTATCTTTTAAGCTTTATTGGAGAGCATACATGATTAACATCTTAAGTGATTGTGTTAAATTGCTTTTGAGTTGATATATCATTGCTAAGTATTTGTCTATTTGTGACAAGTTACCTTTACTTGAGAACAGACAAGGTTCTAAGTTTGAGAGAGTTTGATAACAGTAATTTTTTTTATGATATTTTTTTGGCTTATTTTCACAATGAAATCAATTCTTTCTAAGCTTGAAACCTGCTAGATCTCACATTTTTATATCTTTTTAAAAAAATAATTTGTTTCTTATTATAACTAATTGGTTACTTGAGTTTTTAATCAAATTTTACTTTAAATCTCATTAATTTTGTCAAATAAATTAACAAAAGACATTTGGGTCAAGAAGAGCAAGATTGGAATCACTGAGGAACAAATAAGGATAAAGTTGGAATGTTGATGCTGACAATTGAGTCAGGCTCAACAAAGTTGAGTCGGGTGCAACTGGGTTAGGTGCTACTTTCCGGAGTCGGAATCAGTATCTACAATTGGGCCAAGAATGCAACAAAATCCAATTGCGTCTGACGCTACTTTAGTTGGCTCGAGCGCAGACGTCGTAAATCATAATTTATATAAAGGATTATATGCATTAGGATTGGAGGCTTCCACCTATCTTAACATAAAGCTAGATAGCATGCCAAAGATCTAGGAGCTCAAGACGACAATTATTACAGAGACCTAAGATCTTAAGATTTCATTGGAATCTTAAGAGTGTATGAGTTTCATCTTCAAGATAGAAGCCAAAAAGAAGTTTCCACTTCATCAAATTAAGAGCTTAAGGCAAAAGTCAAGGTTATGCCATCAAACAAAAGAAGCCTAAACCTTTAAAAGCTTTAAGAAAGAATACTGAGTTATATGAGGTTGAGTCAAATAACTCAACCTATGAAGAAATATAGCTAATCTTCAAACAGTTTAAGCAGTTGCTTAAATGTAAAGGACAAGGAAATAGAAGGTTTCTTGCTAGGAGAAAAGAAAGCTTGTATAGACAAAAGAAAGATAAAGGTTCACAAGACATCGAGTTGTTTCAAGTTCAAAAAGTTAGGGTATATAAGGCCCAAATTCTTTTATGGTCATTAAGATCTTCATAAATGTCTTCTTCATCTTGCATCTGTGCATGGTTAAATAGATAGATACATTAAATGTGCTTCCAACAACATTAAATGTTTGTCTTTTCTTCAAGCAATGTCCTCAATATTGGCATGACTAGTTGGACCTAGGTCAAAGACCCTACTTAGCAAATAGTCCTCCCAAATTAGTGTGTCAAATTGCTTGTTGGTGTATAATAACTTTAGTTGAGTCATTTAAGAGATCTTCGATGTTGACATGAGCTTTGAGATCTTTTCGTGAGACGAAGACATTCTTTGCAAACACATAAAAATATATAGAATATTCGAGATGAATGTTAGCTTAATAATTGTGTTTATATTGTCTAATTAATACTTCCACTTATAAGACAAACAAAAAAGAAAACAAGGTTTTATATCATCTAACAAACAAACGAAACACATTCTTCTCTCATGATTTGATGCTTAAAAGGAAGCTTGCATATTGGTGAAACATTTTGTTCTCTTAATAAAAAAATAAATAGGATCTAATTAATTTTTCTCTAACACATATAGGAGATCATAAAGAAGACCAAAAACTGAAATGCAACAATTAATGATGTTACTGGAGTGGGACATGTATATTCACTAGAGTGGGTTTAATGAGTCCTCACAAGTTATTACATATATTCTTTTAGACACATCCTAATTTAGTTAGATTACTAAATGCATTTACCATTGTATTATTGACAGATAGTACAATCCAAAATTATATTACATTTATGAAAAATAAAATTTTGACCATACGATCTAAAATATAATTCAAGATTTAGAAATACATTCCAGAATTTTAAAAATTTCACAATTCCAAATAAATTTCCTAATTCTATCTTTTCAAAAAAATCATGGATCAAGCTCTCTAGAGCATATCAAACATGACAAAGAAGAGAACAAAAATATTGAAACCAAACCTGATTCAATTGAAAGAACACCACTGACATTGGATGGTGAAAGCTATTGTTGGTAGCAATAAAACAGGTGACAATGACAACTGGATGGTTGTGGAGAAATTCAAGCGAGAAAGTAATATAGAGATTATGGCCACTTTTGTATTTTACACACCCAATAAAGGTGTGTTAAATATTAGACGATCCAAAGTCCCTTTAGA
>Ga0099824_1006223_pt1 | contig 16490 bp, 14 predicted proteins | sample SiratrowhiteBW_FD_76837 | JGI IMG/M metagenome (GOLD analysis project Ga0099824, IMG submission 76837) | Root nodule microbial communities of legume samples collected from California, USA - Siratro white BW | ecosystem: Host-associated > Plants > Roots > Nodule | place: USA: California...
ATAATTATTTTTTTTTTTTTTTTTTTTTTTTTTTTTTTTTTTTTTTTTTTTTTTTTTTTTTTTTTTTTTTTTTTTTTTTTTTTTTTTTTTTTTGTTGTTGTTCCTCAATTTCATCCTTCTTTTTCATTCCCTTTCTACTTTAGTTTTAACTTGAGTATGCGTAAAACAGTAGTAAGTATGTAATAAAGAAAACCAGCAAGCACACCCCGGGTTATATCCGTTTCCTTTACCCATGGATAAGGCGTCAATGGTTCGGTTGCTTCCAGAAGAACCTCTAATGGAATCCTTGGCCCTGATCGCTCCATAGGTTCTGTGAAATGATAGTAGCTCTCCGGGTCCGGACAGTAATCCTGTAAATTTTTTACAAAAAGGAAGAGCCCTTTGATTATATACTTCAAATGACAAAATATTGCCATCATTCATTAAATGCAGTGATGCTGCTTACCAGATCTGCATGCATCTTTCTCACGAAGGATTTGAATATTTCGAAGTTTTTCTGCTTCATTAACTCTTCTGATAAACGGAGGTATGTCACGCCATACATTTTTAGTCTTGGACAGCCAAATTTGCTAATACCGTTCGGTCTAGCATTTAGAAGGATTTGGTCGTAAGCTTCACGGTCATATCTTGCAAGTGCATTTTCCCCTGCAACTTCAAGGTTCTCCATCCAGCCACCACTAAGAACCTGGGAGAATGAATGCGCTGAATAAAACTATGACGAAAAGATCATAAAATGGTGGATTAAAAGAAAGCATATGCATTAATCATTTCTCTTTGCTATTTCATAATAAGAATTCACGTCCTACGTTTTATGCATGTAATACCAACTGGAACAATCAGACACATTATAGCGAATATTTACTCTCTCTATACACACAGACACAACTTGTGAAAAGAAATGCATAAAGAATTATTTTGGTTGGTCTGAAAAGCTAGGCTCAGTTTCCGACTGAGGCTAGATTCTCATGCCATGAGCTCAAAAGGGATTATATATTTAGTTTGTCAGAAGGGCCACGTCAGGACTTACACCTTTTTTATAAACAAAATTTTGTCAAGAAAGAAAAAGTAAAGATGAAAATTGCATTTTCTTAAAAGCTGAATTTGAAGTGTCAGGAAGCTTTAAAGAGGAGGTTGGGTCGATTTTCGCGGAGAATGAGCATGAAGGGAAAATATTCATCAAGGAAATTCTCCTTGATGGCTTCCTCTTGGGTCTTGTTAAATTTTCCTGCAATTCCAGTCTTCACTCCAAGTATGATAACCCTGTTGAGAGGGATTTTTTTTCTCCCATAAGGTTCCATCACCACTTCCGTTATTTATATTCTAATAATTTATGGACGTTAAGAATCAGAACTATACAGTGACAAAGGTAACGTCATTTCTTTTGTGTTTAATGACAACCATCAAAATAATTTAACTTAAGGAATAATAATAATAATTATTAACATCCATTATTCAAAATCGTACATCACTATGTCAACCTAATATCTTCCAAGGTTCATTACTTATCAAGCTTGATGAAAAATTCAGAAAACGTCCAAATTAGTTACTATTAATTACACATGGTAAGCAACTGGTATATTTGATTAATTTTCTTTAAGAATCACAAATAGACATCTCATGATTTTGTGGAGAAGGAATAAGATTGGGATTAAAGTTGAAATAAATTACCTGCTTGACAAGTTCCTCGGCTCCACTTTTGGCCTCAACTGGTTGCTCACTATTTCTCATCTCAAGACATGTAAAATTCAAAATAGCTTTGTGTCGGGAAAGCATCCTTGCTATGGGTCTGTATCCATCCCTTTGACATAAGTTGTAATATCCTGCAGTAAGCTCTGCAGCATGGCTTTCTGTTTTATACCACCAGTGGATTCCAGCAACCTGTTTCATAAGAAAATGTCAGGTAATTCACGCAAAAAACGAACTTGCTAATTTATTATATTCATTCAAAGAAGTTACTTTTGCTGCTAATTTCACTTTGCAACCAAGGAATACATTGTTGGCTTCATCCAAGATATCATCAGCATGGGTCAACAACTTGTTGGAATACCATGTCAGAAAAAATTTGCCTTTCTCGGTTTGATAAGTTCCCCCTGATTTGAAAAATTTTGTAGATTCCGGTTTATCGTTAGATTTCCCAGCATTATAATATGGCAGCTTCCACCCACGATGGCCTGCCTTTGCTGCAGCCTCTTTGAAATCAGCTTGAAGATATTTGTCATAGCACTGCAAGATTTTAAACATATTCAAATAAGTTTGAACGGGGATGACTTGTTAGTTATTATTGATGTTATTACTTATGTATCTAATGTATTTTAGAACTACACACAAATAGCTTCATCAGAAAACTCCAAACTCACCTGAAATTCTCCAATACCAGGAAATACCCACCCCAGATTTTGTGTATAAGAGGGATATCTGAGTTCTCCTGCAGGGCCAAGTCCTACTTCAATGTCTATTATGAGCTGAGATTCAAGAAAATCTTGCATATTATCTCTGAAGCTCCTCATGTAGTCTCTATAGAGCTGTATGAAAACAAGAAACAATCAATTTAACATCAAGAAGCAAAAATATTACCAATTGGTTACCAAAAAAAATCCACATTTCCTTCTGGCTTTATTTTGTATTAGGCTTTTTTCAATTCATGATAAAGTCCCAAAATGGCTAAATGGTCGTGCATGCGATAAGTTATATAGGAATAGTGACAAAACTTGGTAAAATTAGATGTTTAAGGAACGCGAAGAATTTATAAACAACAAGAATACATGAAATACGAGGAAGTTGACCTCAATTGGACTCCGTCCATGAAACAAACGTTTGTGGTCCACGCCGAGGGATAAACATTCCTCATTCCTGATACCTCTGTTGCTGGTGTAAAAGATATCCGGGTTTGCTTTTCCAACTTCAAGGACCCATTTAGGCAGTGAGATGGAAACAGAATCTCCTACATTCCCCCCGCATTGGTGGAATGACATTATAACTTGTAGCTTCAATTTGCAGTTTTGAACCAATTGAAACAAGGTCCTATAAGCGGACCAATCATATTGCCGAGGCCCCTTGGATTCTACTATACCCCACCATACATCAACCATAACCCCATCAACACCTGCTGCGTGAAGCTTCTTGAGTTGGTTCTCTAATCGCCCTCTGTCTTCCAAGACATTTTCTTTTGTAACAACTCCCAACTGAAAGCAACAACCATCACATTTTTAAAATGGAAGACAACAATTTGCTAAGTGGCACAGGCGTGTAGAAAGAAATTTAACGTTCTATGACTTACTGGGAGCATCACAAATACTGGTACATAATTTGCCAGCATTGTATCTTCGGAAACTGTCTGAAATTGTACCTGCAATTTATGAGCAGAGTTTATAGATTACTATAATATTTTGATGAAATTGGAAACCTTACATGTTTTTCATCAATTGATATGTTAGCTATATATGGTTGCACTATAAATTCAATAATATTATTAAACATATTTTTTTAACAAAAGTCTTAAAAAAAGGATTATTTGCATATGTATTCTAAATTTAAATTTAATAGTATTTTCTACGAATATAGACTAACTTTTGTCAAATTTTAATATAATATTCACCAACATATATTTTTAAAATTAAAAAATAATTAAAAGTATTTATGTGCATTATAAAATATGTAGATTATAAAATTACAAATACGGGGCCAGTAGACTAATATTCATCAATATAAGACACAATTTTCATCAAGATGCACAAGAAAGTAATACAGTCTGGGATTATTTAATATCATTTTAAACTTTTGGTTGTGTTAGGTAAAACATATACTACCACACAGTAAATATTGATTACTGAGTGAATCAGTCAACATCCTTCTTATTCCCATTTTATTTTTATTATTATAATAACATTGTGGACATATTCTCCCGTTGTTTGAGAGGTTGTGCTTTCAGGGTTCCTGATAGCAAGGGATTCGTGGCAAACATCTGAAAGTGGGGACCACTGAAATAGTTTTCACTCAGCTACGATACAAAATACAAAGCAAGAGTGGCATTATTGTGAATCCCATTAATCCATGTTATATGAAAATTTGTTTGGTCACAAGAAAATGCAAAAAGATAAAGAAATTATTGTAATATTGAAGAATGTATAAACGCAAAAATGAAAATGAAAATGAATAAAGAGAAAGAAGAACACGTGCAGGGATGATGAACGGTTAAAAAGTTTCAGGACGCGAATCGGAAGAAATGGTTACCTTGGATTGAGAAGCCGAAGCTTGCAACGGCAGTGCAAGAGGTGGTAGTTTCTTGAGGTGGCCAGGATCCAATTTGAAGCCATAGGTGGCGCTTTGCTTCCTTGCTCTCTCCACACGTATAGCTTCACCTGACACTCTTTCGTGCTGGAAACTATACCTTTCTTGGAACTGAAGCGTCATTCTTGTCGCCATGTTGCGCTGTGCTGCACACACCAAGTCTTCCATGTGCGTGATTCGAGATTAGCAGTTCTTGATACAGAATGCATGAACCATGCAATCAAAGAATCTAGCTCTCTATGTAAGGGATTTTGATTTGAATCTTCTTATATGTGTATTTAAAGGCGCTAATTAATGGATGAGGGGCTCTTCCTTCTTGGACCGATCATCAAAGATAGAGAGCGCTTATGGACCGTCAGTGTCAATTTCTTTCTTCAGAGTTGTTCATCTGCTCCTTAATTGGGCTTTATAAGAAATTATCTTCTACTTCTAATTGTAATTGGGCCTCACTCTAAGACCCATCATTAATTAGTAATTTCTGATATTACAAATAGTTAAAAGAAATAATGGTTAGGAGCAGGCAATGTAAAACTAATTTATACCATTAAAACCTGGTATATTTTCTAAAATATTAAAAAAATTAAAACATATTACAGATTTTTACTCTCTTCATTGATCTTCACGGCTGCGAATGAATGTTCCCATCGGTATTGCATTCTTCACCAACCACATTCCCAAACCCCAATTTCAATTCACCAAGCCCTCCTCCTCCTTTCGATAGCGACCCGTATTCGCCGGCGCCACCTCCGTCGGACGAAACTGCCCCTCCAAATCCTCCAAGTGTGGCGGCGCCACCTGTTAATACAGCTACACCAGGGTCGGCGTTGGTGACCCCAGGTCCTGTGCATGCTACTGTGTAGCTATCTATCTGCATTTTGCAATTGCGCGATTGTGATCACAACTCGTTCTTAGACAGCTACTGTGTAGCTATCTAAAAATCATTTTTTTAGATTTTTTTTTTACCAAAATAAACTAAATAAAAAAATCCAATAGACCCTTCACATTTTATTTTCCACACTATACCGGTTTAATGTGAAAGTTTAGGATTCCACTTTCCTTTTTTTTGTAATGTTTTAAAAATATTTTTTTAAACAAATAATCTGTAATAAAAATATAATTTAATTTTATTATAGATTATTTTTTAACTATCATTTTATTAATTGATGTTATACATTTTTTGAATTATAATTTCTCAATCCATTATAATTCATCTTAATAATATATTTATGTTATATGAAAAATCCTGTAAGTAAAGAAGTCTAGTTTAAAAGATAAAGTGTGCGAAATGTATATGATAAATTATTTTTTATGTTTTATTTTGGTAAAAAATATATATGTATATATTTTTGTAATGTGGCCTACGATACAAATTGGTCCCTGACATATCTGCATTGATTTTGAATGATGACAGTCGGTGAAGTTAACTTTTGGGCCTTTCTCTGGTTCAATCTGTGTTCACCGCTGCCATGATTAATTACCATGTTCTTCTTGTTATTGTTGCAAGCTGTGATATTAGTTGGCAACAGTAACAAACAATCTAATAAGTGGAGGCATGGTTTGATCTCCATTATCTTATAGCAGTATTTCTTTTAAATTCTCCTCGGGAATCGGGCTCCTCCCAAGATGGATATGGTGACTCTAACCATAGATAAAACAATAATGTTTTAAGTTATTTAATGGACTTTTGAGCTAGTGAGGTGTAGATCACTTCAACCAGAGTGTAAAACTGGATTGGATTTGGATGGGTCCAAAATTTGGTTGGATTTAGAATTTATCAGTCCTATATAATTTTACGTATATCAATTAATCAATTGTCAATTTTATCTTACTTAAAAATAAAAGAAAATACAAAATTATTTTGTATCTAAATTGAGGTCTCTTTCTCGTATCAAAAATTCTTATCTCCACTAAGACTTCCACATAGTCCTAATTAGAATAGAAGTTTTTCTTTTATACGGTTTGAAGTTATTTTTTCATTATATCTAGTGTTAGGAATTCTACGTTTAATGTGAAAGATAAATAAAATGAGAAGAAAAATAATCATAAGATTTTAGATTAAAAGTGAATTTTTGATTAAAAAGTGAATTTTGGATTAAAAAGTGATGTAATGACTTATATATATAAATTGTCTCATAATTTGACTTTTTATTTCATTCACGTATGTGAAGTTAGGTATTAATTTTTTTTATGTTCATTTAAAAGATCAAACAATTAGAATGGTTTGTAAAAAGTGTTATATGAATAAAGAATTAGTAGATATAATATTTTTAACATAAAGAAAGAATTTATAATATCTGAAGACTCAATTAAGAAAAAGATAATAAGAAATTTAAACATAAAATTATAAATTATACATTAAACGAAGATGAGTGAGATGAATAATAAAAAAAAACAAAAAAACTTAATGTATTAAAAATTTTGATTAAAAAAAATGTCAAATCTATTATAAATGAGTTAATTCATTACTGGAGACTCATCTCATTCATATTTTTCAAATTAAATAATAATATGTTGATTTTTTTTACAAAATTTAGTTAAATCAAGATTCATCTTTTTAAAATTATAAAAAATTTTGATATTTGTCAAATTAAATTGAAGTATAGTTAAATATAAGAAATATATATTAGTACAATCATAAATTCTGTCAATCTTCTCATTTATAGTATAAGAAAATTTAACATAGTTATAGCTTTCTTAAATTTTAAACTTATAAGAAAAGGATAATAATAGTTATGTAAAATAAGTTATGTAAACATTAAACCCTAAACTCTAAAATTTTGATTCAACATTAAAAGAAGTCTTAGTAATAACAAATAGTATTATAAATATGTCTTAGTTAATAGAAAACTTTAATATAATAATTAAGTGAACTTTTACTTATTAAACCAACCAAAATTCTCAAAACATTTAGTTTATACTCACTAGTTGTTTGAAAATATATTAATTTCATTGTTATTATTTTTAACCCATCATCTTTCATTGTGAATTGAGGCTTCACTGGGATAAATTGAGATTAAGTTCTTATATGTTCTTTTGAGCATTACTCACCTCTTTTATCTAATATATTTTACTTATATAAATATACCATTATTTCAACCTCTTCTCACCATACCATTTAAAACTATAAATTATGCACCTTTAAATTTTTTCAATGAAGACATTAGTAATAAAACATTTAATAGAAATCATTCACTTATAATAACATATAATCTCATAAAATTTATAATATTTTTTTTATAATCAATGAATCCCAAGTAAATGGTTCTCATAAATAGAGGAATATATTTCTTTAAAGATTTAACTTAAACTTAATTATCATCAAGTATATATATAAAGAAGTTATAAGTGTAAAAATGTAAGTATATATTATTTTTCAAATTTTTACAATGTTCTAATATAATACCCTCAACTATGCAAAATTTGAAATATTGGGTAAAAAAACTGGAAGTGTACATGTAACAAATGCAAACACAAATTCAAAGACAAAAAAAAAAAATATTTACCAGTTACAAGGGAAAACTAGAGAAAAAGAACAAAGGAGGAGAAAGGGAGTCCGAATGCGAAAATTTAAGCTTTTCTTTTTAACCCTGGAAAGATTTTTTATTTTTTATTATTTTTTCCCACAGTATTTAATTTAGCAATAATATAAGCAATCTACTATAAATTAAAGTAGGAGTAGTGTAATAGAAATTTGTATGGTCTTTAATCTCTGATTTAAGTTATTAATTTCTATAATGATATTTTTATACACATCACGTCATGGCAATTAACAGCATGTTTCAAGCCATTAGGAAAGGGCTAGTTGTATTTTATTAAGCATCCAAAGAGCCTGGATGAGCACAACAATGAAAAATAGCACATTATACTAACACCAATGACCTAATCACTATTATCATATTATCATTACTATTAATAGGGTTAATACGTTAATTAATTAATATGCTGATTTCTAGAAACATCACCACACCTTTTCTATCAAACCCTAATTAAATACTCCACCGTCCCTAAAAACGACGGCTCCTACGATAAGATCTGGCTATTTTAAAATAGGCAAAGATGGTAAATTAAGTGATATTACTTATTAGTAAAAACATTAACTATCACATTATGTATTTATACATAGTAACTTATGATTATATCCAAATTTCAATTATTATATTCTTACCAATACTTCCTTTTTATTCAAAAAGTGATGAATATTTTTCAAAAATATTCAGTAATTACTTTAAGAATGTTTTTTTTTTTTTTTTAATATTATAACGAAAGACATTTTGTTTCATCTTTTATCCTTTTTCTCCTGCCGAACAAAACTATTTATTTGTTAGGAACTAATAAATTAATAATTTATGGGTAACATGTTTTTAATCTTTTCAAAAATTCGATTTTACTCCTTCTAAATTATTTTTCACTTTTTAGTTTCTATATTTTTAAGATATAATATTCTTAAATTTTCAAACTTCATAATTATTTTTAAAAAGTAAACTAAAATAAGTTCATCTACAAATATTCTTTTTTATTTTAAAAAAAAAAATACAAAATAACTTTTAAAAAATTCGATTTTAATCCTTCTAAATTATTTGTCACTTTTTAGTTTCTATATTTTAAAAATATAATATTCTTAAAATTTCAAACTTTATAAGTATTTTTGAAAAGTAAACTAAAATCAGTTCATATGCAAAATATATAATTTTTATTTTGAAAAAAAAATTAACACAAAAGAACGTTTACAAATTAAAAATGTTTATCAAAATACTTTTGTACCACTTTTCTTTCTCTACAAACATAATGTAAACCACTTTGAAGACTGTGTATTTTGAAATAAAAGAAATTTAAAAGTTATTAAACCTAAACTTTAAAAGTATTAGAGAGATAAAAACACATTTTACTAATAACTTATTCTAGCAATTTATTAATGAAATGAATTAACGAATAAGTAAGTAAGAACAATGCTTGTTTGTTTATCCACCATACAAATAATTGAAATACTATAAAGAAACTACCAAACGTTATATAATAAGCGCGGTTTAGTTTAATGTCTGAAACTCTTAAAATGGGGAAGAATGGAAACTACTTTGATTATATATCCACGATGATCTGAGTGAAAAAACCCAACGTCATGTTTATCTTGCTCGAGTAGAATCACCAGTCTTAAGAATTTGTGTGTCTCGTACCAAAGAGAATTACTATGCAGAATATTATTACGTTAGCAAGAAAAGGTTAAAATTGAACGTTGCTTTATGAAAAATTAACGCGGCTGAATGGTCAACTCTGCTAATTTGCATGTGAAACGGCCCCAACAGAAAGGCATCAAGAAAGGAAGAGATGGCGTTTACTTTGTTCCTCTGCACTGTAACAACGTAAGGCAGTGTAATGCCCATTGGCCATGGTGCACTGTTCTAGCATGACGCACAATCTGCTGCTTCCGTCACAGCCCTCATCACCACAATGACTTTCTCTTTACACTTACAACGGAAGATAAGGAACAAACAAGTAAAATAAACAAAAGCCAAAGGAACAAATGAATAATGTTGTGTTACATAGTATTATAATATTCCTACGCTATTCACTACTCTCTTAGCCTCAGTTCATACACAGTACACTCTTCTTCTCTCTTCTTGCCTGCTTCCAACATATAGACATGAATTCCTCAGGTGGTTCCTCCTGTTGGCTTTATGATTATGGCTTTGATATCCCTGTTGCTGGTGCTGACTTCATGGCTGCAGCAGACTCTGGAGGTTTTAGTTGGGGGCCTCAAAATCACACCTTGAAGGCTCCTTCAAATACCAGGTTGGTTTGATTTGTAACTTTCTTTCTTCTTTTACTTTCTGCTTGGTTTACACTTTGCACCACGAAGTGGTGAATATTGTAGTTCTAGTTTTCCTCTACAGGGGAGAAATTTAATTAACCTCTTTATTTTATAATTGCAGCTTGGAAATGGAATACTCACCGGATTCAACTGTCCTGGAAAATGGTCCTTCAAAGCGGTAATATCTTTTCTGGCTCTGTAAAGAAATATGAAGTAAAGGTTGTATCTTCACAACTGCTTTTAGTTTAACTACTATTGATTTGGTTCAAATTTCTATGATTTGGAATCTTAACATGGAGCAGGGATGTGCGAGTTATCATAACCAGGATGATTTCGATATTTGTACAGTTTGAAGCCTGTCCCATGACATGTTCTATGCTGATCCAAAGTCTGGCGGCTAGAACTTTACATAAAGATTTCCTCCATGTCGTAAATATAGAAGAGGAAATTAATTCTATGTACTACACTCAAAGTGGGTTTGAGTAAAAAAAGAATCTTATCGTGCTCTGAATTTAGTTGAATGATTCTTTCAATTGTGTCTAACCAATTATTATTAGTAATAGTGAAGAATATGGACCTCAAAAATGTTTCTCATGTGTTAATTGATGTTCGTATGTTTGGAATTAGGAATGACCATTATGTTTCTTTGTTAGTTAACAGTGACTATGTTAAACTTTAGTCAACTAATACAGGGTTAAGTATGCTTGGTGACAAAGTTCAATTAGTGACTGTAAGTTTGACGTGATTCTTTGTGCCTACAATAACTTGAAATTTGTGATGAATTTGCCTTGGTGTCTTTCTCTTTTTCCTGTCACCTTTCTCTTCCATTCATTATTTTCCCTAAATCCTTTGGAACTGCTACTTCAGGTTAAGGACTGAGTCATGTACCTCTGGCGCGAAGGCATGTCGCGAAAAATTGCGAAGGGATAAACTGAATGAGAGGCATGCTATTATTGTGCATCTTGTCTGATTGAGTTTAGTGTTCAAAATCTCATGTCTTCAATTTTGCATGATTTTAAGGTTTCTGGAACTGAGTTCCATCTTGGAGCCTGGTAGGCCGCCCAAAACAGACAAAGTTGCAATATTAAGCGATGCTGCTCGAGTGGTAGTCCAGTTGAGAAATGAAGCCGAGAGGCTTAAGGAAATGAATGATGAATTACAGGGAAAAGTTAAAGAACTGAAGGTGACTTTCTGTTTCTGGAGATTATTTTATTTTGATGAATTGACGTAATACAGTTTACTTCTGTCTGGAATTCGATTGCTAAGCTTTCTGTATCAAAATAAGTGGTGATCATGAGAGCATGTGCTGATTATGTGTAGTTCTGAACTTCTGTTTGCTTGCAGGCTGAGAAGAATGAGCTTCGTGATGAGAAGAATATGCTGAAGGAAGAGAAAGAAAAGTTGGAGCAGCACGTAAAGCTGACAAATATGCAGCACAGCTTCTTGCCTCAAGCCCCAGCTGCTAAAGGGCAAGTTGGTAGCCACAAGCTGATACCTTTCATTGGCTATCCTGGAATTGCTATGTGGCAGTTTATGCCCCCTGCTGCAGTTGATACATCAAAGGATCATCTGCTTCGACCTCCGGTTGCATAAAGTGGTTAGCAATAGCATCCACTTTGTTGTATGTGTTCTTTATTTACGTTATTTTTGTATAAGTTATCCAACCTACCTAGTGTGTGTTTTCTAAAAGTCATTGGAGAAGTGTGCTCGGAAACTGATTAATAAGATAAATTTGTGCTATTGTTGCTTGAACTATTTTAAGAAAGTGGACCATGTCATTGGCTATGACGTGTGTTGCATGATTAAAAATAAAAATGTGCTTAAGTGATTCTTGCCGGAATGTTTCGGTTTTTCTTGGTCCAGGTTCTAGAACTCAAATGATCACCTATATTTTTTTCATTTTCAAAAACAAAAAGTACCTATTGTCCAAGATACTGAATGAATGCCATGTCCATTTGGGAAGTTATATCACCTCATACTTATATAGTGTGCTTGATTGGAAATTTATTTTCTGCGGTGTATTAATATATGGGAAGTTCCCTTCTATCTGTCCTGTCCTGTCTTGTTCACATCGCCTGCTCTAGTGGGAAAGTAGTTTAGTTTCATTTCAGTTTTTAAGCAAAGTTTTGAGGACTTGAAGATGGTAAGCTTAAGCTTATCCTTGGTAGGCTGATTGGAAAATCAGTTTCAGGGGTCTAAAATCAAATATCATTGACTAATATAATACACGCTCAGAGAAATTATCTCTAAGTTTGTAAGCAATAACCACACCAAACTGACAGAGAACACCAGAACAATTTTTCACACAATGAACTCAGAAGTAACGATTAAGTAAAATTCCCCCGCCCTTAGAAGGCCATAAACATCATTAGAAAGCTTGAAACTACCGCAAAGTAGGCTTGTAGATTTCCTTTCATGGTAGATGAAGCTGACACGTCTGGTGAATGTTGTGCTAGAGGTGAAACAGAAGCAGGAAATTCAGTGGAAGGAATGACTGGAGAGAATATAGGACTTTCTAGATGAGTTTGGAACAATGGACTTGGTGCTGTGGGAATTTCTTCAGGAGATTCTTCTGGCGAAGTAGTAGAATCCCCAGGAGATACTGCTGGCGAAGTAGTAGAATCCTCGGGAGATGCTGCTGGTGTGGCAGAAGTTGTTGCAGTGGCAAGAGCGTCAACTTCAAGCTTCATTCCTTGGCTGCAGTGTCCTATAGTCCCACAGATGAAGTATCTTTTCCCAGGTGAAGTGAGAGGGATGGTTGTGGCACCATCATTGTAAGACTGAATAGGTTTAGTTGGCTGGCAAGAGTCATAGTCTGCCTTTGTAACTTCAACCACGTCATGGTTTGGAGGGTACTGGAAAACTGCATTCATCAATGTCAATGTCATAAACTTGCAAACAATACAATGCTATCTTTCAATTTGATCAACATAAAGATAATGCCTTCACGGATGGATGCTAGGACTGACTTACCTAGACTGTCTCCCACTGAAAATATTTGAGATGATGCCCATGATTGAAGGTTTGAGTTTGTGTCCCAGCCACCATTTGGCCCTCCAACAATGTAATTTGTAGCCAAGGCCAATTTGATGAGTATGGCCAAAAAAGATACCCCGAAGATGATTGCTGGAACACCCATATTTCTAACTGCTAAGTGATGGAGAAGATTCAGAAGAGATGAGAAGTGGTAAAAGTTAATTGTTTGGTTGTGTCTGACATTTTGACCTTGGGTTTAGAAGTATATATATAGAGACATAATGGAATTTGGAGAAGAATCTTTAGAATGATTATGTGTACTTGTGGTTCATGCAATGCTGGAGTTGGTATAGTCATACAGATAAGAGGCGTGTTGGGTAGTTGGTGCCTGGCGGATTCACAGGTGTAGAATTTTCAGATGATAGTTGTTGGATTTACAACAACTCAACTTCAGCCTTTTTCATATTTATGATTTGAAAACTAATTTATCAATTCCATCATAAAAATATGTGACTTAGTTCACTTGCGCGCACATCATTCTACCAAAAAGTTTCACAAGTAATCTTTTTCTCTAGTCTAACCAATCAAAATCTGGCAGCAGAATGTTTTTCCCCTTGATTAGTACAATAAATGTCAGAGATGTGCAGGGAAATCATTTTGAGGCTTGGCCTGTTTATTCCCCAGTGGTGCACCTAACCCATGCATCCAACCAACCCATCGTGGCAGAATATTAAACTATTTTCAGATATGTTGGCAAGTAGGGATCCAATAAGGAACATCATAAAAATGCAGAGGAAACTAGTTTTTACTAATTCCTCTATTTCCGGCGAAATTCGTAGTTGACTGTTTAGAAAAGGTATCAATCTGATACATTTCTGTAGGTACAAATTCTTATGAATTTCTTTTTTCTGAAGTACTCCCTGATCTCAGTGCAATAATTTCCAGAATAAGAGCATGGAATTTTAAACCCAGGTAAAAATAAAATCTTATTAAGCTACACCGGTCACAGAAAATTGTACATCTAATTATGTTTCTTTCCAAATCGTTTTTTCTTTAAAAGTAGGTAACTACACTACTTTGTACATATCAATTAGAAAAAATCATCATTTTAGTCCTTCAATGTAAGAGGTCACATTATCCACGGGATTAAAAAACAACATCAAACAAATACACGAAGTTAACGGTTATTTCAATCTCTGAAACATACAACTTGTTATTTCTTCTATTATTATATCCCCTAGTTAACAGTGAGAATTATGTGATTAATAAATTTCAATTCTAAAGATTTCGTTAATCTAAAAACTGCCATGACAAAGTCTTAGCAATTCAAAGAATAAAACAAGTTTTACTTATCAAAGTGTTGACAAGTAGTATGTACACAAGAATTTCTCCAATGGGCTGCTTCTGAGTCCACATAATCATTTATTTAGCCATCAAGTATAACATATATAACAACACAATTGGATGTAGCAGAACATGAAAAAGTTATGGTCTAGGCCTCAACAATAGGGTATAGTTCATATCTAACATAGCAGATCCCACACACAACCCTTGCACCTTCCTTTCCGTCACAACAATTTGGAAGTTCACTAATAGCATCATCAAGACACTTTTTACAAGCGTCTTGTGCACTGAGCCAAACTGTACATTGTTTTTGTTTTTTCAAGTTGCAATTTCCCTACGGCATTATAACATTGGAGTTTGAGAAGCCTTGTAAGACAAACCACTAAGCAAGTCATTGACTTTATCATTGAAAGTAGCAGGGTCATCTACGTCGTAGATGTTAACCATATAAAACTTGTTCTTCTCATCAGGTTCACCAAAGAAGTATTCATTAGAGTACTTAATAAGACAGTAACCGTATCAAAGTATTGCTCTCTTCTTCGGGAACCGTTCTTGAAGCTTTTTGGTTGCATCATTGACACAAGATATGCAGTTTGTGGCGTTGACATCACCACGACATAAAGTTAGACACTTCACTTGGTCTATGCCTTGGTCATTATTAAGCCGACACGAATACGGATACAATACGAATACATACCTGTAATCTCTAAAATTTAAGTGCGTATGGATAAAATGTCTAATTAAAAAGATAATTTTTCAGATATATGATAATTTTAAGACGATTTTAACACAATTTTAAAAAAGTTAATACAATAATTTTCTAAAAAATCATAAACTTATAATAGAGAGATAAGAAACAACTGGTTTAAATTGGCACCATAGGAGCTAGAATCAGTATAATTTTCGTGGTTAAAACAGAATCGAAATAAGGGGCTCATCATACACTGGCCACCTTGGGAGTAAAGAAAGAACACCTAGAAATTGAGAAAGATGGAATGCATTTGGATGGAGTGATTAACTTAAATCCTAAATATATATATATATATATATATATATATATATGTTAATATATAAATACTAATTTAAATTAACTTTTATGTCATCTTTATCTTAAAAAAAAAAACATCACATTTTGTTTGTTGACATGAGTATTGATGGTGTAATTAGCATCAGGGTGACGAGGAAAGTGAAAAAATAAAAAGAAAATATCATATATACCCTGTTTTCTTAACTTCTCTCTCGTACAACAATTTTATAAAATATATATAGAAAAATAGGATAAGTTTATTTTTGTCTCATTAGCACAAATTAAAAAATGGTATAAAAAAATTACAATAACTTATATATCATAATTCTTATTTTAATCACTAAACGAATCTTATTTTTTTTATTAAGAATATTATAAAGTTCATGTTTGCAATCATCAAAGTAATCTAGCACTTGTTAGAGTTAATATAAATAATCTTCCCGTATCTTTCATGCACCACTACCTAGTCTGCCGTGACCTAACTATCTTCAGTGCTGCACAAGTTAGAGCGACATCGACAATGAAAAGGATAAAAGGTGTAAAAGATAGAAAGAAAAACACTTATTTAGAAAGATCAATTCTTGTTAAAAGAAGATTCAAAGTCCTGGGAACGATTATACGGTCCTGTTCGTTAATTATAAAATATTTTATTCAAATTTATTAACGTTCAATTTATTATAACCATAAAGTATTTATTTAATCACTTAAAGAAATTAATGAATTAATAGGAATAGGAAAAAACTTAGATATAGTTTTCAATTTTTATTTTTTTTTTGTGATATGTGTTCTCTCAGCAATTAAGTATCAGCATTGATAGGTTTAAAAAAAAATCATCAACATTTAAAAATCTATATCAATTTTGACGGCTATTTATTTTATTATTACATTTTTGCGGTTTATTAAAACCACCAATAAAACCTTTTACTAAATGATGAGTCTTAAACAAACAACACACACAAATAATCTGCAAGGAATAGAAGAAAAAACGGAACACGGGCAACACACAAGATTTAACGTGGTTCGGTTTCCCTAATCCACGTGCAACAGGAA
>Ga0099824_1006225_pt1 | contig 16488 bp, 10 predicted proteins | sample SiratrowhiteBW_FD_76837 | JGI IMG/M metagenome (GOLD analysis project Ga0099824, IMG submission 76837) | Root nodule microbial communities of legume samples collected from California, USA - Siratro white BW | ecosystem: Host-associated > Plants > Roots > Nodule | place: USA: California...
AATCATATTCAGATAAAGATGATCTATTTATGTTGAACGATTTCAACTAATTCTATATTTATCCAAATCGTAAATAAATCATACTCAAGATTATTTTCTATACTTAAATAAAATCGTAATAAAATCGTAATCCGATAAAGATGATTTATTTATGTTAAAATCGGATCTAATTGACACTATTTAACACTATTTATCCATTAAATTTTATACCAAATTTAATTTATTTTCTCTTAAATTGTAAAAGATAAGATGATTTATGATTTATTTATGTTGAAATCGTGTCTAGCCAACATTATTTACTAACTTTTTTAACAAATACTCACACAGAAAAACCTATTTAGAAGATCCATGTCAAGCCAATGGACTTGAAAATGTGAAACCCAAATTAGACTAAAAACAACAAAAGACAAAAACCTAAAAAACAGTGAAAAATCTCAAAAATAAATTTTTTGAACTTACCCAAGAAAAGGTGTTGATGTCTGCAGTTTCATGTTTTCCAGTGAGACGTCTCTCGTTACCTTTTCCATAAGCTGCAATGTGCTCTTTGTGTCTCAATCCAAGCTTTTCAATGGCCTTCTTAATCACCTCATAACCACCCTCTTCTCTCATGGACTTGGTGCTGTATTCACCATTCATTGCATCTCTCACAAATTTTATACATTTCAAACAATAACAATCCAAATATATAACATATGCTTCTATATTACCTATAATTTGTGTGTGCCCCAGCTCCATTCCAATCTCCCTAATAATAACACAACCATGTAAGAATAAAGTCAAAATCTTGAAATAAATTAATGGTATAATTAAGATCAGTTATTCTTTAATTATATATGCTTCAATCTTTCTACGAAGTTATCATCAACAACAAGTTTTACAAGAACATATCTAACCGGAATAGGCTTGGGATCAAACGAAACAACTGCTCCTGCTAACTCTGTAATCCTCTGTAACATAAGAAAATGTTTTCATTGGTTTTTATCAATCATGTTCATCATAAATTAATCCTTAATAATAAAAAATTAATGAAACTTTGTATTACCTCCAAAATGTAGCGAGCAGCCCACACTTCATCTCCAGCAGAGATACCAACAGAAGGACCAACTTGGAATTCCCACTACAAAATAAGCACAAAGTTAAGATTTTTTTTCAATCAAAGCCAATTAATTAGGAGAATAATAAAACACTTGTATTAATTTTCAAAAGGGTCAATTGAATAGGAGTAGTTACTAAAGTTTGTTCATCAAATCACACCATGGAAATGCTTTGATAACACTATTATCAGTTACTACCTGACCAGGCATAACCTCTCCATTGATGCCACTAATGTTAATTCCTGCATAAACACAAGCTTTGTAATGTGCATCTACAATATCACGACCATAGGCTTTATCAGCACCAACTCCACAGTAGTATGGTCCCTGTTCAAGTTAAACATTGATTTAGTTAGTAGCATTATGAAGAAAAAAAGGAAGAAAAAATGAAGAGATCAATTCAAACAATAATTGGTTCTTTTTATCAACATTAATTTTATGGTTAGATAATTTTTGTCGTTATTCAAAGATGTGACCCTCAACATTACGTGAAGTTAATCACTTCGTTTCAATTATTGCAACATAGTAAAATCGAATTTGGGAAAATTACCCAAAACAATGGTAACATGAAAAACCCTTCTTGAAAATGGAAAAAGAAAAAGAACTAAAGCAAACAAAAAAAGGCTTAATTGATAGAAACATCAACTCAAAGCAATCCTTAATATTACTTTTAAAGTGAAGAGATTACTATGAGAATTAAATTACAATACATTAATGTTTGTGATTAGATGGTACTGTGTTTGATTATTATTTATTAAAGGGAACATTTGATACCTGTGGCCCAGGAAACCCACCAAGTGGCCACCCAAGTGGCCAATTCACATCTTTCTGCAACAGGGTGTACTCTTGCTCAATTCCATACCTGTCATTGTATTATATATATTCAGGAAAGAGTAAATTGTAACAGTTTCATGTATAAAAAGCATAATACAAAAGTGGTTTCTAGAAGCTAATAGTTGTTGAAAACTGAATAATCCAAGGTAGAAAGAATGTTTGGAAAATACATACCATGGTACCTCAGCAACAACCTCAGGGTGACTGAAAATTTTGGCAGCATCATGCCTCTTGTTGGTTGGAAGTGGCTCACCAGATGGGGTGTAAACATCACAAATCACCTATAGATTTTTATTTAAGTGTGAAACCTTGACCCACAAAATAGTATAGAATTCTTGATTAACCAAGAAAAAAATTTGCTTGCTTTATTATTATAAATTGCTCAACTTTGAAAACTTACAAGAATATTATTGCCTCTCCTAAAGGGGTCCTTGAAAATAGCTTGTGGGCTTCATCAAAGAAAACACCAACCATTAATTTTTTGTGACAAAATAACATCAAATACATAAAAGTGCACAAGGGGATTGAATCATACTATAGGATCACTTCACTATCATCCCCAGGAGCTTGATCTGTGCTAGACCCATCATAGTTCCATTTTGGAAGTTTTGCAGGGTCATCCACTGGTCCAGGAAGAGTCTGTTTGTTCATCAACAAAAAGAAAAAAGGATTAAAAAATTAAAATTTTAGGCCATGAAAAGTTTACACAATTAATTTATTAATTATCACTTGAGATGAAAAAAAAAAACAATTACCCTGGCTTTGCTTCTGAGGTCCATACCAGATCCACCAACCCTGTTTAAAAGCACATAAAAATAATAAAAAAATTCTCCTTTGCTACATCATCAACTAGATCAAACCCAAGAACAATATTCTGGCATCATCCATTAAAAAAAAAACATCTTTTCTTATGTGTGTGTGATGGAACAACATGTGAAAGGAAGTAGTGTTCCCAAAGAATCACTCAACATAAAATATACCATGAACCAGAAAGAACAGTATAATATCAATAAAAGGGTTGGTTGATGGTTACATTAGTGGAACAATAACACTACTTGGTCAAAGATTTTAAAGAAAGAAACAGAGTCCAAAACTAGAACAGAGTCCCCTGTTTCTTGCACATGGCTTAGGTGATATGATATGGTATGATAAGCACTTTTTGTGGTGTTTGAGAGAGAGGCTCACCATATGTACTCAGCAATGATCTTTTCTGTGGATTCTGAGAGGTTGAGGTTGATGAGATCTGAAAGCAAAGACATGGTGATAAAGAAGAAAAAGATCACTATGAGAGAATATTGCAGAAGATACCAAAAGGTGAGGCTTTTGATAGGGTGAAGTGAATGAAGGACTATGTTTGGTCTCAGAGACCCTTTATAAAGAACAATATAATGAGTCAGTGATGTCAATATTGATTGAATAAATCTAAGATTGTTATTGCTTGAACGTGTTTGAATATGCTTGGAGACGCTTTTTCTTCCAGAAGGTTGAATTTTGAAACCCTCAGTAAAATAGTGACACTTTAATTAATTAACAATTATGTAATTGTTAAAAGGAATTTTAAAAATATTTATATTTCATTTGGATTAATAAGTATATTTAATGGAATGAATTTGAGTAAATTTAAAATGATAAAATATAAAAAAGTGAATTATTTAAATTAAGGAAAAAATAATAAAATTAAGTAAAATATTTATAAAAATTTATTAATGATGTGATATATTTAAATGATTAAATAATTGTTAAAAAAATTCTAAAAATATTTATATTTTGTAAATTAAGTGGTGGATTTGAAAAAATAAATTTAAATTAGTTTAAAATAAAAGTGTATAAAAAATTAGATTTTTATATTAAAAAATACTTAGATTTTTAAGTATGATTAGAAAGTTATAAATGATTTATAAAAAACGTGATCTGTGAATTAATAAAGTTATAAGATCATTAATTATTTAAAAATAAATAAATTATTAATAAATGTTATTACTGTATTTATAATTAATTATATTTATTTTATTATTATATAAGTATAAATATTAACATATTAATAATAAAATTAATTATTTAAAAATGTTTAAAAAATTTAGTTTCCTCTCAAATCACGTAGAAAGTTCACAATTTTTTCTCGTTTTATACAATTTATTAATATTTTTTTTTTGTTTTCTAACTTTCTTTACTTTTCATCCGTTTTACCAAATCGATTCTGCTAACTAAACGCACCGTTAGTGTGTAACAAAAAAACTTTAAATATTATTACTGTTTCGAGAAACAGAGAACAAAAACTTTATGAAAAATGAGTCAAAAGTGGGTGAATTTTTTGTGATAAAAAAAAGAAACTAATGTGCATGTTTTGCGGCTAAAGTTTGATTATTATATTGTGAAATTATGAAAGGTTTGGTGATAAGATAAGCACTTAGCCAAAAGCAGGTTGCGTACTCACTACGTACTTTCATTAGATTTGATTACATATGATTAACAATACTAATGATTAATATTTAATATATAAAATTATTCTATTCCACCAACCATGTGAATAAAGAAATTATATGTATATATTTATATTTATATCGATAGTTAATTTTCGTCAAAAACTTCATCATTTTTTGTGATTTTTTAAAATTATGGTCTTTAAATCTATTTGAATAAGTTTATACAATTTTATGTACCCAAAAATAACTGGTGAGTAAATAATTAATTAGTCAATGATGGTGACTTTGCTCGTTAATCAAAAGTATAGTAGGTAAACCCATATTAGTTTGTTTCCTTGAAAAATGTAAATGAAACAAAATGTAACAGATCATTCTTTTTTGGTGAAAAAAATTAAATTATATTATTTTAGAAAAAAAATACAAATCGTAAGTGATAAGGGCACGTATGTAGTTTATCCAATTAAATTTTTAATTTAATAAATATTTTTAATATATATATATATATATATATATACATTTATTATTTATTTACTATAAATAATTCATACATGATGATATATATTATTATTACTGTTAATTAGTGAAAAACAGACTTTTCCTGTTTTATTTATGTTTTAAAAAAAGTAATATTATAGATGATGGTTTCATAAAAAATAATGAATCATTTTTTTAATTTTAAAATAATTAATAGTAGAATAAGAATTAAATTTGTATTCCTCAATATATTGTTCTAGGTTTTTTAAAATTTTAAAATATAATTAAGTGTAATATAAAAATATACAATATGTACCCTTTATATATTGTTATAAATAAATTTCAAAATAATAAAATTAAAACAAGATTTAAAATTTATCATCCTCGTTTAGGAAAAAAAAAACATTTTTTGTAAAGGAATGACAACTAAAACTACTAACTATTAAAATTTATCAATTTTTACAATTAAAGCATTTCACTAGTTCTTAGTATATAGCAATCAAAATTTATTACAATTTTTTCTAATTTTCATTTGACACAGTTATATCTTCAGTCTCACTCCATTTATTTGTTTGAAAAGAATCTATCACATCTCAATGAAAAAATAATTTTCAAGTCGAGACATTTCTACTATATACACCAGTTTCATATATAGGTGTGAGTTTTTTTATTCCGTTACAATTTTGTTTTCAAATTTCTAAATGTTCTTTAGTGCATTTATCTTTTAAACGTTCACATATTTTTAAACTATATTATATTTTACAAAATATATTAGTTTTATTAATGACTAATCTTTATCAAAAAACCAAACTCACTATTACGAGTCTTCTTTTCTAATAATCTTTTTCATTCACAAAAATTAAATACAAAATTTCACTTGAAGAAACTTAAATCAATATCACTCAAAATACCTATCGGTTGTTGTATCAAATCTTAATATCATGAGAAAAATATTAAAGTTTATTTTTTTTTTCCTTTTTAACTGAATAAAGTAATATCATAATGTTAGGTCTAGAGTTTTAAATTTGTTAAGTAATAATAAAGTTAAACATTTGTAATAAGTAAAACTGTATCATTTGCATATGTGACTTAGGAAGATAGAAACCATGAAAAGGAAAGTTTTATACATAATACTTGCTTTTAACAGCAGTAAAAACAACATAATTCCCATGGAGTAACATAAGTTAGATTATGGATTTATTACCGTTGATATTTAATATTTAATTTTCTTAAAAGTACAGTATTAGTAAAATTTATTCTAAAATATTAATGTTATTATTTTTCTTAAAAGAGGTTTATATACTCTTATACTTTTATGACATGTACATATATATTATCATAAATTTATTCCCTTGTATTTTATTAAAAAAATAAATTTAATACGTTGTCAATTAAAAAGAGATAAATTCTATGTCAAATGCAAGCACACAATTTGTGGTCGGTAATATTGTGAGAAGGGAATGAAAGATAATATTTATGTTTAGGCATTAAGAATATTTGATAGTTATCTGTCAAACATTAATTTCATTTAAAACAATAAAAATATTAGGAATGGACTTTATTTTATTAATTTAAAAATATTGATTTTTTTATATTATTTTAAGAATATTTTTTACAAAATTATTTGAAAAATTATCAATAACAATGTAAACTTCGCTACGTAAGAAATCAAAGTATATTTTGAATAAATAGTACACGCAGAGAGAGTGTGGAAGAATCCTATAGAATCTGTAATATAATAAAATTTTATCAAATTTTATAATAATCATCTTAAATTTTATTTTTATTATTGATAATAATATACATATTTTTATGCCAGCACTTCTTAGAAATTGAATTTCTTTATCTTTATCAAATTAAATAACCACCTTGAAGACACACTTTTAAGTAATATATTTATTAGATGTAAATATTGTTAATGAAGGTAATTATTATACCTGAGTATTTCAGATATATCATTGACTAAAAAAATTGTCGGTGATTATAAAACTAGTGTGAGTACGGTAACCGCTTGAATCAGTTGAAAGTATCAAGAAGATAAAATTAAAAATTTACATTAAAAATATAAAACCTGTTCATTTAATATTATAAGTTAACATGGCTCGAATGCAGATAAATTTGCCTGATCTTGAGACAAAGATTTGGTTCAATAACCTCTTATACGGAGAAGTGGACAATAGTGACACATTTTTTTTTCTTAATTTACTTAAAGAAATACGGGACGTAATTTATATTTTCCAATTGTTTTTCTTGAGCAATTGTGAAATTAATGACTATGGAGAGATGAAACATTTATTTTATACAAGGCTTCAACTGGTTTTCTCTAGACTATTTTGTAAGTTAATGGCGGTGAACTTATCATACAATCCAAATGGTTGGAGAAAAAAAAAAATGATAACTATCCAAATCCAAGGAATAAATATTTAATATTACCATTTGAGTTTATCTTCAATGGTTATTTATATTTGTATTTCTCTGGCATTAATATTTATATACTTTTATGTATCTTCAATGGATTATCTTTGTATTCTGAACTTGCTGGAATTATGTATTCAATCAACAATGGATACAATTTAACTGAATTATGTATTTTGTAGTTATTCTCAATCAAAGGTGCTTTCACTCCAAAAAAACAGAAAATAGTGTCTTAAACTTTAAGAGTCAATGGAGAAACTGTTCGGTTTTCAATCTGGATAAGCAGAAACATAAACCTGACATCAAACTGAACACAAAATACATTTGATACAAACAAGTAATTGATGAAACAATTTATGCCGAATTTAAAATTTAAGACGAGGTGCAAGATTCCATTATGAGAAAATTTGCTTCTTCAATGGAAATGTGGTGTATACAGAAGAGGTTGAAATGAGAGAAACTAAAGCAAAAAAAATCCAAGTATACTATGTTTGCTACCAATAGATTCATCTCTATATGCTTGCGCATGGAATTGAGCAAGCAGATTCTAGTCCTTCTAAATAACATTATTCCTGAATGCCATGATCATTTTGGATGACAAGAACAAGATGAATGCCAAGAATGAACCAAAGAACAACTTGATGAAATATTTGAGAGGGTCATGATCAACATCTTCAGAAGTGCTGCTGATCTGTGGATACATTGCTTTTGCTGAGGGGAGAGCTTCTATTACTGCATCAGCCAAATCTGTAATAAAGGAAGGGGTAAGACCAAGGGCAGGTACACGTGCCCAATTCTTGATGCCGGATTCAAGAGCCAATTCCTTGTACTCCATGTCAATTTCTTCAAGAGTCTCAATATGCTCACTCACAAAGCTCACTGGAACAGCTAAAAGACTCCTTACACCTTTTTTGCCAAGCTCAACGAGAACTTCATCTGTGTATGGTTTCAGCCACTGTACAGGACCCACTCGACTCTGGAAATTCATCCAAAAACAAGGTATGATAACAGAAATATAAAAGGTACACCATAGAAAGCAAGAAAACAAGCCAGCATTTACATATGAAATCTCCAATTTAACTCAAGATGTTAAGTTCAAAGGGTCAAAATCAAAACAAACCTGATAAGCAAGAATGTGCTCATTACTAACTCCTCTAGCTTTCAACTCTTGCATGATCAAGAAAATGCACTCCTCCATTTGATCTTGGTATGGATCCCCAGCCTCCTCAACGTAACTGACAGGTACACCGTGGGCACTGAAAAATATCATTGCCTACACATAGAAAAAGTCATGGTTCAGACTGCAGTAAAATACATCACGCAGCCTTCAATTTATGTAAGAGGCATGTTGAAAGCATTCAACACAATAATAATGTACCTCTTTCGGTTCAGAAAAGCTCTGGAGCTCTTTCTCAATTAAGTCAGCCATCGACTTAATGTAACCTTGTCGTTGATACCAAGAGTTTATAATGGAAACCGGAAGAGTAGACAAATAGGCATCCTCCCTGAATTGAATGATATCAGTTGATAAAAGAACAATCCTAGAATCACCAAGGGCATTAATCATGAAGTGTCAATAAACAGTACCTGAATGCTTGCTCAAGAATGCGAACGCTTGATCCAGTTGTGGATATAGAAAATTGGGGATAAAGAGGTAGTACCACAAGCCTTGTTATTCTGTCCCTCTTAATCTGCCATGCAGGACAGGCTTTGATTTAGACTCAACTCAAAGGTGAGCCACTTGAGCCCAGAATAATATAATTCATATTTACCAGTATGTCATTTAATTATGAAAAGAGAAAATGGTTCTGTGGGAGAATAATGCAGAAAGGCCAAGAAGCATGAGAGAACTTACTTGCTGAACTGCTTCTTCGGTGAATGGATACCAGTACCGCATCCCCACGTAAACATTTGAAGAGAGGCCCTTCGCTTCCAAAGCCCTTTTTATTGCAAGTGCCTGCACAAGCACAATGAACCATAAAAGCTTCATTAGTTCCAGAAAAATTACCAATAGACATAACTATTATTGATAGTAACAGGAAAAGGGCCAACAAAGAATTCTTGTTGCAGAGAAAAGCAATGCATCATATAATGGGAAAACCAAAAAATTGAACTCTACCTGGTCATCTGTAATTTTGCGTAAAGGAGAGCCACCACCAATAGCAGCATATCCTTCCTTGGATTTAGGAGCTCGAAGTACAGAAATCAATTTTGCCAATGGTCGCTGGAGAAACCTAAACAATCTTGGAAGACGAATGATGTCCTGTGGCAATACAAGAAGCACATAGCATTCAAATTATATGAATGTACTAGTGCTAATATGGGATTTACACAAACAGAATAAAATAACCAACCGTAGAAAAAACAAACAAACTTTACATACAGGATCTGCAAAAAGATTAAACAGAAAAGGCTGAACGTCATTCAATGTCTCTGGTCCTCCTAGATTGAGAAGTAGCACGCCAACTTTTTCTTCTGCAACATGCGTAGGAGGTTCTGAGGCAGCCACATCATAAGCACTTGTCTCCAGAGAATAAGAAGCTGCACCAACTAGGTTTCTCCTGCCAGTAGGGTTCACACAAAGTGGTCCACCAAGCAGGCTATTTCTTCTATTGGTGGAGTCAGAACACAAAAACAAAGACACTTGAGATGTAGACCTGTTACCATTTGAATGGCAATCAACACGGCCAGGATTTCGGATATCAGAACATAACCTGAAAATTGAGTGATCAAGCATTTAGTTAGCAAACTCTACTTACAGGTGATAAATTAAGCATCACATAGAAAATTGCAAATTAAGTTAACTTAGTTTGGCCATGTCAAAGACAAAACAACAATAAAGCTCAAAGGCAATACAAATAGTAACAACATCAGAAAACATGGAATTTCACAGCAAAGGGAGACAAATAAAAGGGCACGAAAATCAATTACCAATGTTTCATGAACATCTATTAGAGAAAAATTCCAACCAAGTGGACGAGGCATTATAATAGACGGAATGGCCAACATTATGATGTATGTTCTTCAAGATTGTAGAGTAATTTAGACCTCAAGAAAACATTCTGGCAATTGAAATAAATAAAGTAGTAGACTCTTACAAGTAGTACAGCAAGCTGGCTAATGCTCAAAACCAGAACTTACATGGGAGACATTTGGAAGAACTTACACAAACTTTTATCTAAGCATATGAAAACAACTTGTGACTCCCATAAACTTTTTTTTAGCCTAGTACTATACAGTTAGAGAGTCATTTTCCTTTTCTGTTTCAATGTCTATCTCTTCAGCAATCTGTGAGTGTTAATCAAACTTAGGCTACAACACACCAGAAGAAGAGTCAATTGAAACAAACAGAACATATGAACATCGACAAGATTAAATCTCTCTTGAATGCAATTTAGTCACAGAAATCCTCAATTAAAACCAAACAAAATTAATGTTTAAAATTAATGTATATAAACAAAGACACGAAAGCATTGACGGCATACAAAGTGAAATAGCCAACATATGTGACAGAGAAAGCAAATCAGTGGATGGAGTGAGAGATATGATTTGGAATCTACGGTGGAAAGTAAAAACCCTAGAAAATGGACAAACAATTACTTGTTGGCGGCGAAGGTCACGCAATCAGAGTGGCGAGGGCTGGGTCTGAAAACGACGCCGAATCGATCCAGATCGCAGGGGGTTGCACCGGTATGCATCATTTCGACGGCGGAGCAGGTGACGCCGAAGAACGAATTCCGCCGCCTTGGAGACGCCGGCGGGAGAGGAAGCGGTGGATTCGGAGACTTTTTCTTGCAATTTACTAATTTCTTTATTTAGGAATTAAATGGGCATTAAAATTCACCCCTTCAAGCTCTCACACAAATTCATTGATGTAATAAAGTTCTGAAGAGGAAAAAAAGGATTTTTATATGAAGTTTTTTGGTTGTCAAAGTTGAATAAAAAAAGTCATTACCTAACAACCAACCAAAGTGTTCTATTGCGTGTTTCGAGGGACACTCACACCGACCCTTTCAGCTTCCCACTTCTCACTCCTTTTCATTTCTCCGAAACAGGGTTAAGGTTTTGTCTTTCTTCTTCCATTTTGAATATTCAATGGATTTTTTTAATGAAAAGTTTATTGAAAATACATACACTTATAAGATACTTATAACTAAATTAAGAAAAAAAAAAACTAAATTAATAGTATCGATAAGATCTTAAATCAAATTTATTTGGTATTGGTGTATTTTTCTAATTAGTTTTTTTAAGCTAATTCTTTATGAAGTTTATAAATAACTCACTCGACAAATTAACTTAAAAATATTAAAATTACTTAATTATAAAACTATACTAAAAACTAAAAAACGAGTATAAAGACGATTTTTCCCCATTTCTACAGTAATTCTCCAGTTATTCTTCTGGTTTGTTAAGTATGTGGATACCGGTAACTTCGAAGTTTCTTCTATTTCGTCCGAAACACAGTTTCCTGTTTTCGTCTGATTTCCCTCATCTGACAAAGCTGTTTTCGATTTCCATAGCTTGCTTAGTAAGCGTCATGTTCCTCCCATGATTGAGTTTGGAAGGATTTTGAGACCTCTTGCGAGGCCGAAGGAGTATGGCAGTGGTATTTATCTTTTTAATCAAATTAGATTTAAAGGAATTAATCCAAATGTTATTATTTCAGGCATGATCATGGATTGTTTTTGCCGGTTATCATTAGTAAATTTTTTGTTTTCTATATTCAACATGCTTCTGAAATTGGGATATCAGTCAGAGACAATTACTTTCAACACACTGATACATGATCATTGTATTAAGGGTGAAGTTGAGAATACACTGAATCTGTCTGAATCTTGCATGCTTCTGAAATTGGGATATCAGCCAGACATAATTACTTTCAATACACTGATACATGATTATTGTATTAAGGGTGAATTTGAGAATACAGTGAATCTTCTTGAAAAGAAGATGGTTTCATTAGGTTTTCGCACATATCAAATTACCTACGGTATTTTGGTATTTTGATAGATGGGTTGTGCAAAGTTGGAGAATCCAGAGCTACCATCCATGCGAAGGATTGAAGGCATGGTTTCGGGTAATTCGAACGGAAAATATCGAAAAGATCTCATAAAAAAAAATAGAACTTAATCACTATACAAGATAACGACGTTACCTTCGACTTAAAATCTTTAGACATTAAGTTTGTGTGTATTCTTTTTTATGTGTTGTTTAACTTTCTCACTTTTACTCAATGTGAAACTTAGACTCATAATTGAATACCTAACAATCTCCCCCTCAAGTGAGAGTCTCTTCCACATTGGTACACACTCCCCTCGAGCGGAAATATTTTTCAAATATGAGTACCTTAATCATAAACGATCCTCACTTGTACCACCGTTTATATACTTAAACGGGACACGCTTGCCTGAAACCTCCGTCAGAAAAACTTTCGATATAGGAATCAAATTGCACTCGTATGAGTCAGTCACCGTCACGAACCTTCAACTCTGATACCACTTGTTAGAAAATTCAAGAGAAAAACCGAAAAGATATCACAATAATGAAAACTGAGCTAAACTATATAAAAGAATAACACAACTTTTAATTTAATACCTTAAAATTTTGAATCGAAGGTGGTATTATTTTTTATATAGATTGATTCAATTCTCATCATTATTTGTCTACTGGTGTTTATCCAATTCGGCCTAACATGGTAATCTAAAATATGTTTAGATGCCATACAGCCTGATGCTTGTGTCCATCCAATATGTTTACATCCTCTCCAGAGGCAGAAGAACCATCATCATCCACATAACTCATTGCCACTGCAAACATCAACAATCAATGTGCATGCTAATCAGGTCTCAAATCCTCAATTCTAATGCTTTTGGCATTGGATAGTTGTAACCATACACACATGCTGTCTCTATCTTACCAAATTTCTTATTTTTTATTTTAAATTTAAAAATAGAAAAAACCTAGATATTTTTAAAATAAAAATATAATATATAAATAATGCAACCTTTGTGTGCAAAAATCCTAACACAACTCTGAAACCCCTTTTCACCCTGCTTTGTTCTTCAAAAACCCTAAATGCCGCATTGAGCTCCCGCGACTACATTGCGCTCCGAGATATCATGAAGAAGAGCGACCAAGATCCTATCTTAAATAGAGAAAACAGCTTCAGTTTCATCCCTCCCGCTAATTGCCCTTCCCTTAAAACCTACTCCTATCCCAAAAAAGTAACGCGCAAGCGTCGCGAATCGCTCGTTTCGTTTATCACGGGCTACTGCAAGATGGGGCACACCAAGCTGATTCTGCGCACAGTGGAGTCATTGGCGCGACGCGGAGTCTTTGTCCCAACCGCGTGCACCTTCTACCCCATCCTCAGTTCCCTCACAAGGGAGAAATCGTTCGACCACGCGTGGCGCGTGGTGGATCTAATGGCTGAGTTCGGTATTGGATTGGACTTTGTAGGCCACAACCTTTTTCTCAAGGCTTACTGCTACGCCGGAGACTTTGATGCGGCGGCCGGAGTTTTGAGGAGAATGAAGGAAGAGAGTATAGCGGCGGACTCGCGTACTTTAGACGAGCTGGTGTTGGGCGCGTGTAGGGCGGGGAAGGTTGATGGTGCTATGGTGATACTGAGGAGTTTTGTTGGGAAGGATAAATTGTTGGATGCTCAGCTTCTTGGGGTTTTGGCTATGAATTTGAAGAAGGGTGAAGAAGTAATGTCAATTTTGGAGGAAATGAAGCAAAAGGGTGAGAGTTTTATAGAATGAATGTTGGAAAGGAAAATGGTGCAAGGGTTGATGCTGAAGTTGTAGAAGGAGAAAATTCTTAATAGTTTTCTAGCTTTTAATAAAAATGTTTAATGTTTAATTTTTCTTAATTATGACGGATTCTATTCTAGGAGCTTTGTTTTCCATTTTGTGAATGTTATTGGCTGATGTCATTTGTGGCATAAGTTTTGGCTTCTTCATTTTATCTTTTTTTACATATTCTCTCTTTTCTCTCTTAATTTTTTCTCTAAATGTCTTGGATATTTTTGCTTTAAAATGTGTCGTTGATTAAGAAAATCATTGTAGATATCAACTAAACAATAACTACAACATATATTAATAGAATAACTCAGTTTACTTTAAAAATAATAATATCCTCTGTATTGGTCAAGAAAATTTTAACTATATCTAAGGAGAAACAAGAATGGTTTACAAAAACAAAAAAAATTCTAAATAGAGTCCAGAGCAAAGCAATGTTGCATCTTAGTTGCGGTGGCAAAATCTATTTTTATTATATTAATAACATTTTTATTTTAAATTCATATATGAATATATTTTGAAAGATCATATTATTAATGATGGATTTTAGTCCTCTAAAAAGATATTGCACTTTATAACTATTAATTACACATTAACAATTATGATAATTTTAAACCTTAAATAGCTAATTTATTACGTTATATTATATATACGTAATTATAATAATTTATTTATTTTTAGTACGAATATGTTTACTTAGACGAATGATATAAAGGATACCAATTTTTTAAAAGCTTTATAACTATGTATCAACAATAATTGTAAAAGGAAAAATAATGTTTTACAATAAAAACTTTTAAATAAATTTGTTTCTTAAATGTAAAACTAGATGTGACAAAAACTTCTTGCACCTAATTTGAGTCCACCTATCACTGACGTGAAAATATAAAAATATTCGCATCATTAGTTTTCGAAATATGTTTTTTAAAAAAATATTTTTTGAAACATAAATTTACTTCTGAAAAATACTTTATGGAAATATATTGTAGAAAGTTTTTTTCTAAAATATAAATTTTATGTTTTAACAAATATTTTCTAGAATATATATTTTATATTTAAAAAAACTTTTAAAATATATTTTCAGAAATTATTTTTTAAAATATATTTTTCATTTAAAGAGTACTTTTGGGATTTTTTTTAAAAATAATAAATATAGGTCAAAAGTGATGGGATACAGAAAGTTTATGCCCTAAAAAGTTCTGACTAACCTAATTTGAAGCTTAACTGGGATGAGCTTTCTTTTACACCTGCACCTCCACACTAAAATTAACCTTGTCAAAAACATAAAAATATCCTTCTAACAAAAATTAAAACTTTTAGATTATAAAATCCTGAAATTATTTAAAATTAATTATAACTTTCGGATTATGTAGTCCGAAAATCTTAATAAATAAATTTTAGAGGTTCGGATTTTAGAATTTAAAAGTCAAAACTAATTTTACACTATTTTTTGTTTCTTTCAGATTTTAGAAAACAGAAGTTAGATGTTGTCTTCCCACCCCAATTCCAAAGTTGTTAACTTCAAATATACCTATATTATCTCATTTTTAAAAATTCGGAAGCCTTTAAATTCGCAAAAAAATATACCTATAACCTCAGCCATCCAATATCTTCAATTTCGATCTCCAAATTTAACCCGTCATCTGCAACAGAATGAAGGAAGAAAAAAGGTGCAGCGAAATTAGCAAAGAAAATGGTACAGGATAACGAAATTAGGGTTTAAGAAGGTGAAGGTTAATTTTAGATTTTAAATTTAATGTCAGGATAATTTTATCTTTTCGTATATGATATGAAGGTACACTGAGACTTCACTTGGGCTTTTGGCCCAAGAAAAAACAATATAAATTTTATAATTTTTTGCTTAAAAAATGGTGGCAGCAAAAGTATAAAATGGGAGGTAGAGTGGAACTAAACAAAACCAAATTTCAAAATACAAAACCCTAAAACAAGACATAACAGTCCAACGAGAGTATCATCTCGCCGTCGTTTCTTCCCTCTTTCCCTCATTTTCAGGTATTCCATTTTTTCTGTTCTCTGTGTGTTCCCTTCATTCATTGTAATCATTCCTTAAAAAGAAGAACTATATAAAACAAGGTTGCGCTTGCATGGTAACTTAGTCTTCTGGTTTTGAAAGTTGTAATGAAACTGTAATTATGAATAATTCCGGTGTTTGGTTTTGTGTTTCTCTTTATTTTATTAGGGTTTTGTTTGTTTCTGATCGTGTGTTATATATTTAAATTTGAGCAGAATTGAGGGGTAGGTGAATGTTGTGTGTGAGTGAACTGAGGTTATCTTGTTCAATTTTTGGTTGAGGTAGGAAGGTTATAGGATATGAGTTCTCAACCTCGGAGAGAAAGAAGGGTTCCAGCACAAGTTTTTACTCGTCAAGAATGGGTCCCCAGAGGGAGTGTTCCATCCTCCACTGTTGCTCAGCCATCAAATTTG